>Ga0187874_10001294_pt1 | contig 23580 bp, 21 predicted proteins | sample June2016WEW_16_1_3_FD_132993 | JGI IMG/M metagenome (GOLD analysis project Ga0187874, IMG submission 132993) | Peatland microbial communities from SPRUCE experiment site at the Marcell Experimental Forest, Minnesota, USA - June2016WEW_16_150 | ecosystem: Environmental > Terrestrial > Soil >... | reverse complement strand
CCGCAAGCCCCCGAGGAAGTGCAGACTCAAAGAATGTTCCCCAGGTGAGACCTGGTACGTCTTGATCTGCTGGGGTGAGATGGCGCCCACCTTCGAGCCGTCGAGGAAGACGCTGACAACACCGCCCTCACCGATTGCAGGGCTCCGGCGTTGGGCCCGGCCCGGGCCGAGCCGGGATACCATCCGGACAACAACGAGAGTCGGAAACGCGGGCCAAATTCGATTCGGGGCTCGCCGTAATTGGATGGTCGCGTCATCCATGCCCAGCGAGGTGTCCCCGCCCCTGGTTGCCGCGACAACATCGGATCGATCGTGGTTCATATTTGTGTCTTACACAGATCGGCGTAAGAAGAATAGCAACAAGCTGATGAAATCTCGCCTCCGTATGCTTGGCCGCCGTGAACAATCCACACCGGAGAGCCGGAGGATGCCCCTTACCGCCGGCTGTCGGGCCCACCCCCGACCCCATTCGGATCGCTCAGGGGCTAGTGACACAGCTCAGCGGCTGACCGATCGCGATCATGGTCCAGGCAACCTGGTCCGAGAAGTAGCCGAGGCTAAGCTCGGCGCCCGCCGGCATCGCCGATGGCGTGATCACCATGACATTTCCCTGCGGGCCTTGCCTATCTGACACCTCAAAGCCTGAAGGCTGAGTGGGCGTATGGCAGAAGGAGCCAATACGGATCAGGGCTGGCACACCGGCCTTGGCGAGAACCTGCTGCATGTAGGTGGGGTTTATGGACTGTTCGTCGGTAAACCTGATGGTGACGGTTCCGTCGGTGTTGCTGTTTATCGAGTAGCCCGCGAGCTGAACGTGCACCGCGCCGTGACCGAGCTTCAGCACACTTATCCGGCCGGGCCGCGGCGTTGTTCCCGTCGCCTCGAAGGCGCCCACGCTGATGGTGAGCGCGACGGCAGCTACGAGGCCCCCTCTCGCCAATCTTGAACGTCGCCGGCGTGTCCGACCCTGTTCCACGATCGCCTCGAGCGGCGTGGCCATGTGAACCTCGGGCAAGGTCTCCTTTACCCTGTCGAGGATGTCGACATCATTCATTTGCTTGCCCTTCTCTTGGTCGTGCGAGACTCACATTCGGAACACAAGGCTCAGTCGGGCGGGCCTCGGTGTAACTTCGACGCAACGCCGCTGCGGCCCGTGACAGATGTGACATGACCGTTCCCTCGGCGATACCGAGAGCATTTGCGGTCGTGGCGGTGTCGAGGTCAAGGAAGACGCGCATCACGACAACCTCACGTTGTCGGTCCGGCAGGTGCCTTACCGCAGCCATCAAGGCGTCATCCATGTCATCGCTCACTTCTGGAAGCGCCCCGTCGTGGTTCGTCAGTTCCACCTCTCGATGTCGCTTGCGCCACCAGGAGACATTTGTGTTGAGCGCGGTGCGCACCACCCACGCTTGCGGAGCGGGATGGCGAGCGACCTTCGGCCAAGAGGACCACGCCTTCGCGAAGGCATCTGCGACGAGGTCTTCTGCTAGTTGCCGGTTGCCGACGCTTGCCAATACAGCCCGGAGACAAGAGTCCCGGCTGGACTCGTAGAACTCGGCGAAGCCTTCCTGCTGGCGGTCGCGGTCCACACCCTGTCTACGTTTCAGCGGCCCGATCCATTTACACAGTTCCGCACATTTGTCGCTCTTGTTCAACTGAGCACACTTGCGGCGTCCCTGATCGTGGGAACACTGTTCCGCCTTGAGAGCAGCCAGCTGAGAGATCGACCCGCTGACTCGAACATGTGCTCGATACGCGTTGCGAGTGGCTGACCTGTCCCCCCGAGGACGCTGAGATACTGCGCTGGTTGATTGCCATGCTCCCCCCGCAAGCTCCGAGCGGTCTCAGCCGCGAGCGGGGCCTCGCGATCCTGGGCAGCTTGTGCAAGCGCTCAGGGAGTTGCGGCGGCGTTCACCAGAGGTTCGCCCAGCCAAGAACCGTCGTTAGGTATTCATGTGCAGCTTGGTGACCGTCGTTCTCGATGCGTCTAGATCAGGTGATCTGTATCTGCGATCTTTCGGGATGTCGGTCGAGGCGGGTCCGAGTCAGCGGGCGCGTGCGACGCTGGCTAGGACTGGGTGTTGGCCGAACCATCGCGGGATGATCTGAGCCAGCTTGCCCGGACCCGTGAGTTTGACCTGACCTTCTCGCATGGCGTCATCAAAGCGGGCGTCGCCCATCCAGACCCGAGTCAGCGTCCCGAGGTCTGCTTCGACGGTGATGTCGACATCCATTCCCGGGTCGGTGAGGCACAGGTCGACATCGCGCCCGTCGGCCACGACCCAGTAGTACCGCCGCCGTGCTGGCATGGACGGGAACACGAACTGCACAACGACGCGGCCCTCGCCAAGGCCCCGTGGATCGAGGAATCGGCGAACATCCCACAACAGCAAGCCTGGATCGAGATCTTCGTCGCTGTAGTCGCTGCGGACCCATCGCTGGCCCCATTCCCCGAGCCCCTGGATGAGCGGGAACAGTTCCCGCCCGGCCTCGGTCAAGGCGTAGGAGGCTCCCGCCCGGCTGCGTACGATCACACCGGCCCGCTCCAGTTCTTTGAGGCGCTTGGAGAGCAACGCGGGTGAGCAGTTCGGTACGCCCCGCCGGATCTCGTTGAAGTGGGTGCTGCCGACCAACAACTCCCTCAAGATGAGCGGCATCCATCGCTGACAGACGACCTCAGCGGCTTTAGACACCGGGCAGAACTGGCCGTAGCCGGACACGCCCAGATGTTAGTTCGCTTCAGTATCTGTACTTGATCGCGCTCCGCCGGCGGAGGACGATACGTCTAACGGCACCAAGGGGGGAGGACGAACCCATGACGAACAAAGCCGCCATCAGTCTCACGACCGGACTCGAGGACCCCGAGAAGGTCACCGTTGCCTTCCTCGTCGCGGTCGGAGCGGCCGAACAGGGACGCTCGACAGTTATGTTCCTCACCAAAGAGGCGGTCCGCCTAGCACTCGAGGGAGTCGCCACCGGGATCGCATGCGATGGCTGCCCGCCGCTGTCGGACCTTCTTAACCGCTACACCAAGGCGGGAGGCACCTTCATGGTTTGCCCGATCTGCTTCAACGCCAAACGGCTCGACAAAGCGGCATTGGTCGATCAGGCCGAGCTCGCTGGAACCGTGCAACTATGGGAGTGGATCGGTGACGGCGCAACGACGTTCAGTTACTGATGCTCGCCTCACCTGGCGACGTGTGAGTCCGCGGCGAACCAGGCTGTCATGTGGCAACGCGTCGACGGCGCCTCGGAGGCAAAACGATGCAAGTCGGTGAGAGGCTCGCTGCCCGCACAGCAACCACGCAGCAGCAGCCCCCGGACACATAACGAGGCCATCCCGGCTACCAGCAGGAGCCGGCGCAGCCGCTCATGTTTGACGCGGAATCGACGTTCGGGGCGGAATCGGAGGGCAAGCCACCCTCGCCACTTCGCAGGCGACTACGCCCCGAATACGAGCCCTGCGACCTTCTCGGCGGCTCCAGCACGGAGTTCTGGGTCGGTGTGGCTGTAAGTGTTGAGTGTCACACCGACGGTCGCGTGACCGAGCCGCTCTTGCACAACCATCGGGTGCACTCCGGCCTTGAGCGCCATGGTCGCCCAGCCGTGCCTGAGATCGTGGAGGCGGACTCTGCGGACGCCGAGCCGCTGGACCATGCGATCGAACTCTCGGCTCACCCGCTCGGGGTGATAGGGCCTGCGGTCCGGATGGCAGAAGACGAGATCGTTCTCCTGGTAGCCGGTGCCGAACAAGAGGCGCTCTTGTGCCTGGGGGGCGCGCCATGACCTGAACACGCCGAGAGTTGGGGCGTCGAGCTCAATCTCGCGCTCCTTGCCACTCTTGGTCTGTCCACCCATCTTGACCCGGTGCTCGATGGCGGTGATGGTCGTCCGAATCCGTGCCGTACCGGCCCCGAGATCGACGTCGGCCCAGTGCAGGCCGATGGCCTCGCCTCGTCGGCTGCCAGTCATTGCGAGGAAGATGGCCATACTGGCTACGTTTAGCCGGACTGGACATAACTGGGCGGACGGTGACTGCGGCGGAATTGCTGATTTACCTGGACTGACGCGTACTGGGCACCACCAGCCGGACGGTACATTTGCTGATGTGACTGGCAGTCAAGACTAAAGTCCGTCTCTCGGACCCTGCCTCGGTTCAACAATAGTGACGCAGAGTGTTTTGGCCACCCACTGCACCACGAACACGACGTCCCTGGGCGGCCCGGTCGTATAGGCCGTCAACGCTGTGCTCGTTGAGTCGCTGAGAGCGGAGACCGAGCGCGTGCGCGCCGACAAAGACTTCACCGATCGCGCGAAGCGGCTGCTCGAGCGCGACCGGGAGCTGCTCGAACGCCTTGCTCGTTGACCTGCTACATCACGCTGGCCGAGTGCTTCTCACTCCTCGTCGCCGAAGGCGGCCCGGGAAAGCCACTTCTCGGCGCAATGCCATGCTTCGCGCACGGAACAAGCGGTCGCACCCCGGACCTAGTTGTGCCCTGCTTCCCTACAATAGTGGAAACCGGGTAGAATCAAGCCATGATGCCAGTGATCGAGGTCGTGTGGCGCCATCTCCTCGTGGGTGCTCGAGAGGGTCATCGTCGGTGGCCGTCGGTCACGGCGTTCGCGGGCGAGCTCGACATCCCAGTCTCAACCGCCCACCGTTCATTGGGGCACCCCGTAGAGATCGGTGCGGTCGCCGTGGGGCCTCTCGATGGCTTGCAGGTTCTTGATCCAGCGAGACTGTTAGTTCTTTTTGCCGCTCACCGCTGGGTAAGCCGCGACATCGTGAGTCGATTTCGGGTCGATGTACCAGCTGTGGACGTCGAGCGGTCCGCGACGAATTCGGAGGTGATTCTCGGGGGCTTCGGGGCTGTCGTTTCCCACCTGCACGGTGTCAACTCCATCGCCGATTATGACACCGTCCTCTTCTATGGCGATCCCTGCCTTCCGGACCTACCAACCGCTCGAAGCGGACATGGCACCGAGGTATTGGTAGCCGAACCGGATCGCCTCCTCAGCAGCTACGGCCGCGTGACGCCCTTTTGTCAGGCGTATGTAGATCTGTTCGCACTGCCAGGATGGCAGGCTGCTCGCTTTGTTGCCGAGCTCGACATGCAGAAAGTTGCCGCTAGTGACGAACCACTTCTACTCGTCTGAACAGACCGACCTCTCGCGGGCTGTGCTCGGGGAGGTGCTAGCAGCGGTGCCGGCCGCGATCTTGATCGGTGGCTGGGGGTCTTGGGTCCGTACTGGTGGCCCGATGAGTCACGACGTCGATCTGATCGTCACCCGTGGCGAACTGGCGATCCTCGAAGCGATTGTTGGTGATCTCTCCGAGTCACACCACCTGGCTGGTACGAAGTGGCGAGCAACGTGGCGCTCTATCCACCTCGACTTGTATGTGCCATTCCAGTCCCGTCTCGGAGCGAACCTGCAACTGCGCGTCGAGCTACTTACATCCCATGCTGAGATGGTGAACGGCTACAGCGTGCTGACCAGTGCGGCACACACGGCCACCAAGATCGCCGCACTTGTTGATCGGCCTGACAGCCTTCCTGGCAGGAAGGACCGTTACGAGATTCTGAAGTTGCTCAAGGACCCGGCGACCTCTCAAACCCCTTCGATCATTGCCGCGGCGTCGGCTCGTACTCCAGCTCAGATCGACAAACTCATGCACGAGGCGTTCGTGTTCCTCACCGGTGAGCCAGAGCTCAATAGGCAGGCTCGCTCTCGGTTGCGCCAAATGGAGGGCGTTTGGAGGCGAGCTGTTGGAGTCGAGCTGGGACTTCCTCAGATCACGCCAGATCTCGGGCCGAGCATGGGTCGATAGTTCGAAGCGCAGCTTTCGCGGTCAATGGCTCGATCCTTCGGTCATTCGCCCCGAGGAATTTTGGACGCAACCAGCCTGGGGAGCTGCCTGCCATCCGCATCGGGGTCGACGGTAAGCACAAGGGGTGGGGTCTTGGAGCCGCCCTCCTCAGGCACTTCATGTTCAAGGCCATCGAGGTGGCCGGGACCGTCGGGGTTCGGTTGGTGCTAGCCCACGCCAAGGATGAGGAAGCCAAGAGCTTCTACCGGTACTACGGGTTCTTCGAATCGCCGATCGACCCCCTTGACCATGACGGTGCTCATCGGTGACGTGTGATCTCAGCTTCTCGGTCAGACTCAAGGTCTGAGTCCGCCGATAGGGGAGCGAACACACCAGGCATCAGCTGGAGCCGTGAGCGCCTCGTCGTAAGCGGGAAGGACTGAGGAAGACTTCCTGGTCAAGCGGCCAGATCCCAGATTGTCTCGCGTGTCGTATGTGGGAAAGTTCCCCCTCCGACACCGAACATTTGTTCGATCCGCGCATGGCCTGCCGCCGACGTCGGCAGGGGCGGGAACGCACGGATCTGTTCACGTCGACCCCCGAGACTGCCAGTAGCGACACCTTGACCCTCTGATCACTGTGAGCTGTAGCACAGTCGTGGCATACTTGTGGCATGAGCCGAGTACGAGTCAGTACTACCGTCGATGAACAGCGACTTGCTAATGCGCGTCTTGTCCGTCCGAACACTCCGGACGCCACACTTCTCGACGAGGCGCTCGCGGCGCTGATTGCGAGGCACCGCGCCACGGAGGTGGACGCCAGCTACGCGGCATACGACAAACATCCGCTTGAGCAGGCCGATGAATGGGGTGACCTCGCGTCATTCCGTGAGGCTGCCGCAGCATCGTGAGGCTACTTCCGACTCGGGGCGAAATCTGGTGGTGCGAGCTCAAGGCGGTCGGGCGCCGTCCGGTCGTGATCCTGTCGCGTGATGCGGCTATACCGCGCTTGCGCCGCGCCGTGGTCGCGCCGTGCACGACGACGATTCGGGGATTATCGAGCGAGGTCCTGCTAGAACCCAGCGAGGACCCCATCACGCGGCGCTCTTGTGTCAACCTCGATTCGATCGAGAGCGTCTCGATCGCCGTGCTCGTAGAGCGCTTGGGCCGCCTCAGCGACGAGAGGATGCGCGAGGTCTGCGCGGCGCTGGCTGTCGCGGTGGACTGCCAAGGCTGATCGAACTCGAGACGTTCACGCGGAGGAGCGGGCTCACTCAGCGCATCTTGTGCTCCGATCAACTGGCCAGGGCGCAGCAACGATAACCGCAGGGCGGTAATCACGCGCTTCGATGGGAGGTCGTCGAATCGCGAAGGCCAGGTCGTACTGGAGGTAGAAGTTGCGTGACGGCGGTACCTGTCGAATCAGGAGAGCGAGGTCCGATTCGGGACTCCCGGGCCGATGTTTCAGGCGACCCGCTGCAGCTCCGACCAGCCATTATCTGCTTGAACAGGGCGTGGAGTTCGGTTTCGAGTCGGCCCTCCGACACGCTCCAGGTCCACGCTTCACAAAGCTGGTACCAGGGAGTTTGTGTCTGTGTCTCGTACACCGACTCGCTCCAGCTCCACGGCACGGAGTGAGGTACGGAGGCGCACTTGCTCGGCAGTTCCCACTCGGCCGTAGGTCCCGTCCCAGTTGTACGTCAAACGGTGTACCATGCCCTCATGGCCGTTAAGACAGAACGTCTCAACTTGCGTCTGACTCCTGCCCAGGACGCCGTCCTGCGTCGTGCAGCAGAGGCCCGTGGCGAGTCTGCGAGCGATTACGTGCTGCGACACGCTGTCGAGGCGGCCGAGATGGACCTTGCCGATCGACGAGTGTTCATGGTCGACGACGCTGCTTGGTCCGAGCTTCAGGCACTTGTTTCCGCTCCTCCAAGACTGCCGCCACAAATGGCCAAGCTTTTGTCCAGCTCCTCGGTGCTCGAGGAGACCTAGCCCGGTGACCTATGCAGGACCGCAGCTGCTCTCCAGCGAGCACGTCCTGACAGGGTTCGATTGCGGCAAGCCGGCGCTGAATGACTGGCTGGTCCGCCATTCGCTGGGCAACCAGTCTGGTGGCACGAGCAGGACGTGGGTGGTCATAGAGGTCGAGACGCAACGCGTCGTCGGTTTCTATGCCTCGTCAACGGCGTCGGTCCTTCGTTCATCCGCCCCCAAGAGACTTGGTCGCAACCAGCCCGAGGAGCTGCCTGCCATTCTTCTCGGCCGAATCGGGGTCGACGCTAAACACAAGGGGCGGGGTCTCGGTGCCGCCCTCCTCAAGCATTTCATGTTCAAGGCCATCGAGGTGGCCGGGAGTGTCGGCGTCCGACTGGTGCTGGTCCACGCCAAGGATGAGGAGGCCAAGAGCTTCTACCGGCATTATGGGTTCGCCGAGTCGCCGGTCGACCCCATGACCATGATGATGCTCATAGGCGAAATGTGATCTCAGCTTCTCAGACACCCTCAAGGTCTGGGCCCGCCGGTAGGGGAGCGGACGCACCGGGCATTATCTGGACCTGTGTGCGCCTCGCCGTAAGTGGGACCAACTGAGGACAAAGCCCTCGTCAAGCGGCCAGATCCCAGATTGTCTCGCGTGTCGTATGTGGGAAAGTCCCCCCTCCGACACCACCACGGCCGACACGCCGAGGGTTCCGCCGTGACCTTGATCTGGTGTCTCGTCGGCTCGTAACGCACTCGACGGGAAGAGCTCCACGCCAGGCTGTCGCTCGGCTGGGCCACTAGTTCCGCGGGGAAGGAAACGCTCTGTCACCAGAGCGGGTCTCGACAGCTCAAGGTCCTGGCGCCGGATGCCTTCTACCGGAGATCTAGCGTCGTGACAAACGAATCCACCCCGCCGGGCTGGTCAAACCCGCTTGGAGTACGAACGAACTGCGAGTGGAATGAAGATCGCGGCCACCGTGGCGCATCCGAGGAGCGCCCATCCGACCTGAGCGGTCAAGGCACCGCCGTTCATCAGGTCACGCAACGCCGAGACGACATGAGAGACGGGATTGACCCGCGTCACGGCCTGGAGCCATCCCGGAAGACTGTCGACGGGAACGAAGGCGTTGGAGAGGAAGGCCAGAGGGAACATGATCATCATGGACATCCCCTGGACGGCGCCGGCGCTCCTGGCTTTGGTGCCGATCCACAGGAAGATCCAGGCGATAGACCAGCCGGTGATGACGGCGAGCACCACTCCGGCGAGCACACCGGGAACACCACCACCGGGGCGGTAGCCCATGACTACGCCCACGGTCAAGGTGATGCCGGCCGCAATGGCATAGCGGGCGAGGTCGGCCATCATCGGTCCGGCGAGCGGGGCGATCCGGGCGATGGGCAGCGACCGGAAGCGGTCGAACACGCCCTTGTCCATGTCCTCGCGGAGTTGGATGCCGGCGGCTACGCACGCGGTGATGGTGGTCATGGCGATGATGCCCGGGATGAGGGTCGGCAGGTAGTGGGCGGTGCTGCCGGAGACGGCGCCACCGAACATGAGCCCGAACATCACCGTGAACAGCACGGGCATGAAGGTGACGTCGACGAGCTGCTCGGGATTGCGACTCATCTTTGTTAGGGCGCGCCATGCCAGCGTCGTGATCTGGGTGAGCGCGTCGCGAATGGATACCGACGCTTCGACGGTGCGTGCGGCCGGTCGAGACGTGGTGGTTGGGATCGTGATGGCTGCGGTCATGATCGGCTCGTCTCGGTTTCAGGGATACGGGTTTCATTCGTGTAGCCGGTCAGGGCGAAAAACACCTCATCGAGGCTCGGTTGCTCGACGGTGGCGTTAGCGATGTCGAGTCGGTGGTTCCGAAGATCGATCAGAACCTCGGCAGCCTGGTTGGCGTCGCTCAGCGTGACGCTGAATCCTGAGCCGGTTGGGAAGACGATCGGTGTGTCGCCCGTCAGGTCCGCAGCCAGCGCGACCGCGGCTGCGGTGTCGGTGCCTTCGGCCATCTGGACACGGAGGCTTGATGTGCCGATTTGGGTCTTGAGCTGACTCGGGGTGCCCTCGGCGACCTTCCGACCGCGGTCGATGACAGCGATCCGGCCGGCGAGTGCGTCGGCTTCGTCGAGGTACTGGGTGGTCAACAGGATGGTCGATCCCTGAGCGACCAGGTCGCGGATCGTGTCCCACATCTGGCTGCGATTCCGGGGGTCGAGACCGGTCGTGGGCTCGTCGAGGAAGAGCAGTGCAGGTTTGGTGATGAGGCTGGCCGCGAGGTCAAGGCGGCGGCGCATGCCGCCGGAGAACTGCGAGATCGGGCGGCGAGCGGCCTCCGTGAGGTCGAACTGCTCGAGCAGGTCGTTGGCCATGCTGTGGGCCCTCTTTGACGACAATCCCTGCAGGCGGCCGAACATCCAGAGGTTCTCTCGGCCCGTCAGGTTCTCGTCGACCGACGCGAACTGACCGGTGACACCGATGAATTGGCGCACAGCATGGCCCTGGCTGCGAACGTCGTAGCCGAAGATCCTCGCTTCGCCGCCATCGATCGGCAGCAGTGTCGCCAGCATGTTCAGCATGGTGGTCTTGCCAGCGCCGTTCGGGCCAAGCACCCCGAAGACCTCACCTTCCATGACGGTGAGGTCGATGTTGTCCACGACGCGATTCGAGCCGAAGAGCTTGGTCAGGCCACGGGCCTCAACAGCAACACTGACCGAAACGGAGCAGTCGCGCCCAGCTTGGTCGGTGCTGATGCTCGACCGCTCGGCTTGGGGAGTGCCGGTTGTCATGTTGTGGCTCCAAACTTGTGCGAGGCAGGCCCCAATTGCAGTCCCACTTCCCCTCGCACCGGGCGTGTCGATGACGGGAATGTAGGTACCGGCCGGGGCCTAGCACGCTCGCCGGACGATCCGGGTGAGAGGCGGCCCGCCGCTGCTCGGCCCAGCCGATTGGTGTTCGGACTCACGAACCGGGCTCGGCCTCGGTGTCGTCCGTGGCCGAGGCGCCGTCCGCCAGCACCAGGTAGATGCGCCGGCGGGTGTCCGCGAGAATCTCGCCGACCGTCTTCACCTGGCTCTCGCTGCCGGAGCGGCCCACCTGCATGGTGGCCGCGGCAACCTCACCCATGAGGCCCCGCAGGTCGAGCAGGGAGCGGTTGGCTCCCCGGGCCGCTCGCTCCCACGGCGCTGGGCCGTCAGCGACCTCCTCCGCTGCCGTGCGGCCCTCAGCAGTCAGGCTGAAGACCCTGCGGCCCTCACTCTTGTCCGCGGTGACCAGCCCCAGGTCCTCCAGGGCCTGGAGGGTGGGATAGACCGAGCCGGGGCTGGGGCTCCAGACGCCACCACTGCGCTCCGTGAGCTCGGTGATGATCTGGTAACCATGCATCGGCTCCTCGGCCAGTAGGGCGAGGATGGCCGCTCGCACGTCCCCCCGTTCCCGCTTCTGGCCCCGTCCGAACATCGGGTGCCCGAATCCCGGGCCGAAGGCCCCGTGGCGCCCGCCTCCAAAGCCGAAGGCGTCCTCCCATCCTCTGCCGCGGCCGCCCACCCGTCCTCGCGCGGCATCGCCGAGGCGGTCGTACCGGTCACGGCGACCGGGGAAACCCGGTCCTCCTTCGAGGCCGGCGTTGCTGTCATCGAATCTCTTGTGTCCATTCATCAGGCTGTTCTCCTTGAATTCTCGTTCCGGGCCGGCCCGATTGCCGGTCCCGAGGGCTTGTGGGAGCTGATCTTCCGACCGCTCACGTTGTATAACGATATATCGCGATGTAGTAACTGTCAAGGGGTAGCACCGATAGGTCTTCAGGCTGCACCGCCACACAGGGCGCACTAGTCGGATCGGCTAGTGGTAACGAGTGCGCGAGGGTGTGGACCCACGTTTCGAGTCGGTGGTTGAGACCCTCCGAATCGGAATGTGATCGAAGTGGGGGAGCTCCGGCTACTTTGAGCCTCTCAGGCCGCGGGTTCAGGCGACCCTGCAAAGCTCTGAACAGCCATTATCCGCCTCGAGAGGGTGTGGAGCTAAGTTTCGAGTCGGTCCTCCGACACCACGGGCGACACGCGAGAGTTCCGCCGTGGCCTTGATCTGGTGTCTCGTCGGGTCGTAACGCAGCGTCAGGCCGAAGTCCGCGTACAAAGCTGCACGGTCCTCGGGATTCGCCTGCTTGAGCACCTGAACCACTCCTCCGAGCGAATCGGCCCACTCGGCGATCTCGTGGGCCGACAACCGGCGCCACTGGTTGTGGACGCCGAGCGTCGCTTGAAGCCGCGAACGCTCGGCCTGCAGCTCTCTGGCTCGTGGCGCGACCAGCTCGTGATCGATGCCCCTTTCGATCGAATCCAGAAGACGTTTGATGCGGATATCACAGTCAGCCATCGCTGCCCGGGCGGCCGTGTGCTGAGCGGCGACGTCCGGCGGCATCGCCTGCGCGCTGGCGAGGGCCTCGGGGGTCACTATCTCGGCTAACCAGGCGTCGAGCCTCGGGACGATCGCGTCCTCGCGGACGTACACCGTCGGCGGGTGGTCCATGCCGACCGGCACAGACCGACTGGCGCCAAACTCGCAGCGGTAGAGCACCCTCGTCGGCGAACCCGCGATCCTCGATCGGCGCGCGGAACCCTGCATCTTCCGGCCGCGGAGATCGCAGCGGACGATGCCCCGGAGCAAGTACGGGTGTACGGCATCCCGCAGTTTCTCTCGCCGGGCACCGCCACCGATGCGGTTCGCGACCGCTGCAAGTGCCGCCTCGTCAACCAGGCTCTCCGTCCACGGTGTTGTGCTCTCGATCCACTCCCGACGCCGCACGCCAGCGCATCTGCGTGACGTGGTCTGCTGAGACGTCGTTTAAGTCGAGGAGCTCTTCGAAGCGACGTTGCTTGCCCCAGACTCTGCGCCCGCCGTAGACGGGGTTGGTGAGAATCGCTCGGATCGCGGTGTGTGACCAGCCCCGAGGATTCCTGACCGAGCAGATCCGTGAGATCCACACCCAGTCTCGCGGCACCTATGGCATCGCGCGTATGCACGCCGAGCTCGTCTTGGGTGAGGGCATCCACTTCGGCAAAAAGCGCGTCGAACGCCTCATGCGACAAGCCGGGATCGAGGGTATCTATCGACGGAAGAAGCACTTCACCACCATGCGCGATCCCAAAGCGGCTCTCTCGGATGACCTCGTGAACCGCCACTTCACAGTCGATAGACCTGATGCCTCGCGTGCCGACGCCGAGCCGTCCCTTGGGCCTGCTCTCAGTGACCGCGTGCGACAACAGGCAGGGTTGCCACCACGGTGTCACCGCGGACCCCATAGGCCAGGTCGAACAGGTTCGCGACCGGACAGACATGGCTCGGAATGCAGCGCAGTCGATCTCCGACCGCCGGACCCTGACTGCCCCGCGTGACGTAGCCGACGCCGTGTTCTTCGCTCAGGAAGGACATGACCAGCTCGGGGTGGCTCGCGACGCGCACCCAGCCCGGCCGACCCACTCCATCGCTGGTAAGAGACTTGGTTCCGGCGTCGATGACGAACCTGTCGCCTGACGGCCGGCCAACGACCGTCGCCAGCACGGAGGCCCCACACTCGTCTTCCGTGGCGACCCCGAGATCTACCATGGTGGTGTCGTTGAAGATGTAGGTGCCCGGTCGCACTTCGGTGACACCTTCCATGATGAGTTCGGCTCGCACGGTGGGCGTAGATCCCACGCTGATCGTTCCCAGTTCGATGCCGTGACGGGCGCAGCCGTCGCGGGTGGCGACCAATGTTTCCACCTCCGCGCGAACGAGTTCGAGGCGTGCATCGGGGTCGGTGACGCGATAGGCGTGACCTGCGTGCGTGAGCAGCCCAACGACCTGAACGCCCTTGAGGCGGGCCACCGCCTCGACGAGTGCCACGGTGGGTGCTCCAGGCGGACGACCGAGGCGACCAAGCCCCGTGTCCACTTCGACCAGAACCTCGACTGGGGTGCACGCCCCCAACGCTGCCAGGCCCTCCGCCACTTCGACGCTGTCCAGACTTACGGTTACTCGAACCCTCTCGCGCAACGCCGCGAGACGCCGCAGTTTGATGGCACCGACCAGCGGGAAGGCGACGAGCACGTCGTCGCAACCGACCTCGACCACCATCTCGGCCTCGGCGAGAGTGGCGCAGGTGAATCCGACGACGCCGGCCTTCATCTGACGCGTTGCGAGTTCGGGCATCTTGTGCGTCTTGACGTGCGGCCGCAGCGCGACGCCGGACTGGCGCGCCAACTCGGCCATGGCGGTAACGTTGGAGTCGACCCGGTCGAGGTCGATCACCAGGGCCGGGGTCTCGAGGTCAGTCAGTTGCACGGGCACTCCTGCCCTTCCCTTGACGGTATCTGACGTGAAAGATACTATCCTTATAACGTCTGTCCCGACGGGGCCAGACGACAATGATCCCCGGTCGCGGAACCGAAGAAGAGGGGCACCATGAGAGATCGCGAAATGGGCCCGCAGCAGCCGATTCTCAGCCGTCGGCGCTTCCTCTCCCTGACCGCCGCTTCCGCCGGTGCAGTGGGAATTGCTGCCCTCGGCACTCCGTCACAAGCCGAAGCCAGCGCGTCCGCGACCCTACGGGTGGGCTGGAATTCGCCGCCTGACGTGATGAATCCCTTCACCTTCACGTCGACGGCCTCGAACGAGATCCTGTGGCTCATCTACGACACGCTGATGACCTACGACCTCGAGCTCAAGCCGGTCCCATCCCTGGCTGCCAGCGAAGACGTGAACGCCGATGGCACGGTGTTCACCTATCACCTGCGGCCCGAGGCGACGTGGCATGACGGCAAGCCGGTGACGGCGGCCGACGTGAAGTTCACCTACGACATGACGGCCTACCACAACCTTGGCCAGGCGGCCTGGGCCGTCGCCGAGTATGACTCCTCGCGTGTCATCAACGACCACACTGTGGAGATCAAGTACAAGTCGCCGCAAGCTTTCGACCCAGCCCTGGCCATCGCCATCGTGCCCCAGCACATCTGGGGTTCGATGTCCCTCACCAAGATCGAGGGCTACGCCAACCCCCATCCGATCGGGAGCGGCCCGTTCACCTTCAACACGTGGGTGTCCGGCCAATACGTCCAGGTCGACCGCTACGCCAAGTGGTGGGGACCGCGCCCCGCAGCCGACTCGATCATCTGGATCCAGTACGACAACAGCGACGTCATGGTGCAGGCCCTCACCTCCGGACAAGTCGACATCTTGACGGAGGTGCCCCCCATCCTCTTCGATGGGCTCACGCGCGATTCCGGCGTGAAGACAGTAGAGATGGAGTCATTCTCCTTCCACCATATCGGCTTCAACGTGTCGTCCAACCCGAAGTCCGGCGGCAACCCGCTGCTGAAAGACGTCGAGGTTCGCCGGGCCCTCCAGTACTCGCTGAACCGCGAACAACTGGTGGCCCTCTGCCTCGCCGGCCGGGGCAGTCCCGGCAGCGTCCTGCTACCGCCCTCCTTCGGTGCGTGGCAGGAGAAGATCCCGCTGGACCAGCAGTTCAACGCCAACCCCGAGATGGCCAAGTCGATTCTCGACGCTGCGGGCTACAAGATGGGACCGAACGGGGTGCGCCAGGACAAGCAAGGGCGGCCACTCAGCTTCCGACTGATCGCCATCGAGACGACCGACGTGGACGTAGAGGCCGGACAGGTCTTCGTGAAGGCGGCCAACGCGATCGGGGTCAAGCTGACCTTCAACACGCTCGACGCCACGACGTTGAGCAACACCGTCTACAACGCAGCCGCGCCCAACTGGGACATCTTCATCTGGGGCTGGGATTCGAACGTTCCCGACCCCGACTACCTCATGGGCATCGACTTGACCGACCAGATCGCCAACAACAACGACGTCTACTACTCCAATCCCACCTACGACCGGCTTTGGGTCGAGCAGTCGACGACGATAAACGCCGCCAAGCGCCAAGAGATCGTCCACGAGATGCAGAAGATGTACTACGACGGTGCCGCCTACTGCATCATGTGGTACCAGAGCAAGCTTCAGGCCTACAACACCAGCACCTGGACGGGCTGGACGCCAACGCGTGGCGGCATGATCTACAACTTCACGCGATACAACTACCTCCGCGTGACACCGCTCTAACCGGGTCCAGCTGCCTGCCCCCCTCCGGTCGGAACCGTGAGCGCGCGCTATCTCTTACGCAAGACCGCGACCCTGGCGCTAACGCTCTACCTCACTGTTTCGGCCAACTTCCTCCTCTTCCATGTCCTGCCCGGTAGTCCCGTTCAGCTCCTAGCCCGCTCCGGCCACTACACGGCCGGCGCGCGGGCTCAGCTGGTCAAGCTGTTCGGGCTGAACCACCCTCTGGTGACCCAGTACGTCATCTATCTGAACAACATGATCCATGGCAACCTGGGCTTCTCCTACGTGTACCGCGTTCCGGTGACCACGGTGATGGGCTCGGCGATCGGCAACACGGTCCTACTCGTCGGCACGGCCACGCTGCTCACCATCGTGATCGGCGTGTGGTTCGGCGTGGTGTCGGCGACGCGCGCCAACTCGATGCCGGACGCCTCCATCACGGTCATCAGCCTTGGCCTGTGGTCCATGCCCGACTTCTTCACCGGGATGATCCTCATCTTCATCGCCGGCGTGTGGACCCACGTTCTGCCGGTCTCGGGCATCGAAACGCCAGGTCTGGTCGCCGACACCTGGGGCCGCGTTCTCGACGTGGCGCGCCACCTCGTGCTGCCCGCCCTCACCCTGGTTCTGGTCAACGCCGCGGAGTTCTCTCTTATCACTCGAAACAGCATGGTCGACGCGCTTACGGAGGACTACGTTCTCACGGCCCGGGCGAAGGGTCTCTCGCGTCGAGCCATCGTGTGGCACCACGCGCTGCGCAATGCTCTCCTGCCCATCACCACGGCGACGGCCCTCTACGTCGGGATGATCCTTGGAGGGGCGATCCAAGTGGAGACGGTCTTTTCATGGCCGGGCATGGGTCTGCTCATCTACAGCTCCGTCGAGCAACGCGACTACCCCGCCCTTGAAGGCTGCTTCCTCCTGTTCGCCATGGCAGTGATCCTGACGAACTTCGTGAGCGACATCGTCTACCAGATGCTCGACGCCCGCGTGAGGCGAAACTGATGAGCCTGACCGAGATTGTGCAGGAAACCGAGGGCGAGTCGAGACGCTCGCGGCCAGGACTCGCGCGGGAGCTTTGGCACGACCGCATGGGACGCGCGGGCATCATCATGGCGATCGTGATGCTGCTCATCATCGGCGCGGGACCCGTGATCTTGCCCTTCAACGCCCAAGCCTTCGGCACCTCGGCGGCGTCTATCCTCCAGGGTCCGTCGCGCGCAGACTGGCTTGGCACCACAGAGCTGGGTCAGGACGTCTTCCGCGAGTTCCTCATCGGCGGGCGCATCTCCCTGTACGTCGGGATATCGGCCACGATCATCGCCATCGTCTTGGGCGCCGGTCTCGGCCTGATCTCGGGGTACTACGGCGGATGGCGCGACACCGTGCTGATGCGCTTCACCGACTTCTTCCTCGTGCTGCCGACGCTGCCTTTGATCATCGTGCTGGCAGCCCTGTTCGGGCAGAGCATTCTGGTCACCAGCCTGGTCATCGGCCTCACAAGCTGGCCACAGACCGCCCGCATCATCCGCTCCCAGGTGCTCTCCCTGCGCGAGCGGCCACTCGTGATGCGCATCTGCTCCATGGGCGCGCGGGACGTACGCATCATGGGCAAGCACATCCTGCCGAACGTCGCCCCGTTGATCCTGGCCAACCTCGTCCTCGTCCTCTCGGGCTCGATTCTGGCTCAGGCGGCGCTGGCCTTCCTGGGCCTAGGTGATCCCGTGCAGGTCTCGTGGGGAACCATGCTGCACAACGCGTTCGACTCGGGAGCCATGAGCGCCGGAGCGTGGTGGTACGTGCTCACCCCCGGTGCGGGCATCGTCGCCCTGGTGCTGGCCTTCTCACTGATGGGTCACGCCTTGGACCGCGTGCTCAATCCCCTGCGGCGAGGTCGACCGTGAGTCTCTTGGCGATCCACGAACTGAGCGTCGACTACGCGCTCGGTGGGGGCTCGCTACGCGCCGTCGACTCGGTCAGCCTGGAGGTGGAACGAGGCGAGTCCGTGGGTGTGGTGGGCGAGTCAGGTTGCGGCAAGACCACACTCGGATTGGCCATCCCCCTGTTGCTCCCCGACAATGCCACAATCCCCCAGGGCTCGATCCAATTGAACGGCGAGGAGCTGGTCGGGCTGTCCGAGGAGGCGATGCGACGCCATCGGTGGACCGATGTCGCCTTCATCTTCCAGGGAGCGATGAACGCCCTCAACCCGGTACAGCGCGTCGATCGTCAGATCCGCGAAGCCATCCGCGCCCACGAGCCGACCACCACCAAAGACGAGGCGGACGACCGGGTACTCAGCCTCCTGGATCTTGTGGGCATCGCGCCCTCGCGCGCTCGCAGCTATCCCCACGAGTTCTCGGGCGGAATGCGTCAGAGGGCCATGATCGCCATGTCACTTGCGTGCCAACCATCGCTACTCATTGCCGACGAGCCGACCACGGCCCTCGACGTGATCAGTCAGGCCCAGATCCTGGCGCTCCTCGCGTCACTGCAACGCCGCGAATCCCTCAGTCTGCTGATGATCTCCCACGACCTGGCAGCCATCAAGCGGGTGTGCGGTCGTCTCTTGGTCATGTACGCCGGCATCGTCGTCGAGTCCGGCCCCACGCGGCTGCTGCTGGGCCACGGCATCCGCGACGCCCAAGCCGCTCACCCTTACACCCAAGCCCTCATCCGGTCCCATCCCGACCTCCAAGGCGAACGGCAGCTGGCGGAGGGCCTGACGGGTCACCCACCGGATCTGTCGCGCCCGATGGTCGGCTGCCGCTTCGCCGACCGATGCCCCAAGGCCGAGGACCGCTGTCGCATGATCGCGCCGGTCCCGGTGACGCTGGCCCCGGGCCACCTCGCGTCGTGTCACCTGCTGGAGGCAACGTGAGCGAGTCCCCCGTCCTTAAGGTGACCGATCTGGTCGTCCACTTCGAGACCCGACGCGGCTTTCGCCAGCGCACGACGGTGCGCGCCGTCGACGGCGTCTCCTTCGACATCTCACAGGGCGAGATACTCGCTCTCGTCGGTGAGTCGGGCTGCGGCAAGTCGACGATCGCCATGTCGGTGATGCGTCTCCTGGAGCCCACGAGTGGTCGCATCATGGTCGAGGGTCAGGACCTCGCAGCGCTGCGGGGCCGAGAGCTGCGCCGGGCCCGACAGCGGATCCAGATGATCTTCCAGGATCCCTTCGGCTCGCTGGACGGCCGGCAGACGGTCTACGAATCGGTGGCCGAACCCCTGGTGGTCCACAGACTCGGCCGCGAGGAGGGGGAGCGACGACGGCGGGTGCTAGCGGCCTTGGATCTGGCCCACCTACGCCCCCCGGAGCGCCTGGCTGCCAACTACCCTCACGAGCTCTCCGGAGGCCAGCGCCAGCGGGTGGCCATCGCCTCGGCGATGGTGCTCGAACCGGCGCTGGTGATCGCCGACGAGCCGGTGTCCATGCTCGACGTTTCCGCCCGCGCCGGGATCCTGCGGCTGATGATGGACCTGCGCGACCGCACGGGCGTCTCCTACCTGTTCATCACCCATGAGCTCGCCGTCGCCTGGATGGTGGCCGATCGGCTCGCCGTGCTCTACCTGGGTCGGGTAGTCGAGATCGGTACCTCACCCGAGGTCGTGGCAAACCCGGCGCATCCCTATACCCGAGCACTTCTGGAGGTGACCGGCGGCGACGACGAGCTCGGCGAGGGCGCCGTGCTCGCGGGTGAGACGCCTTCCGCCTCCCGCGTGCCGGAGGGCTGCCGCTTTCATCCGCGCTGCCCGCTGTACGCCGAGCGCGGCCAGCCGGAGGTGTGCCGCACGCAAGACCCGGTCCTGTGCGGGGTGGGCCAGGCCGCACAGGCAGAGCGCGAGCACCTCGTGGCGTGCCACTTCCCCAACACCGACGACCGAGGAGCACCATGACCGTTACCCCCGACACCGCCGCCCAACTGATCAGTGACCTGGTCGTGCGCGAGTCCGTCACCCCGTGGCTGGTGCCGAGAGGCGCCGGAGAGGGCGCTGTCGTCGCCTACTTGACCGACTGGCTCACGGACCTGCCCGTACAGGTGGAGATCACGGAGGTCGCGCCGGGCCGGCCCAACCTGCTGGCGACCCTGCGGGGCACGGGCGGCGGTCCTTCGCTGTGCCTCAACGCCCACACCGACACCGTCGGCTACGCCGGATGGCCGGACGAGGCGCTAGTCCCCCGACGCGACGGCGACCGCCTCTACGGACTCGGTGCGGCCGACGACAAGGGGTGTTGCGCCGTCGCCCTCATGGTCCTGCGCGCCCTGGCTCTCGACGGCCCGTCCCTACGCGGCGACCTCGTCGTGGCCTGCGTGGCCGACGAGGAAGGTGTCTCGCTCGGTTCGGAGCAGCTGGCGCGCGACCGGCGATTCGACTACGCGATCGTGCTTGAGGCCGATGCGCTGCCGCGGGTCGTGGTCGAGCACCAGGGATTCGGCTGGCTCGACATCGTGGTCCACGGGCGGGCGGCACATGGCTCGGCGCCCGGCGAGGGCATCGACGCCATCTTGGGGCTGGCCGAGGTCCTCACGCGGCTCCGGGCCTGGGACCGCGACCACTTCGCCATGCCCCCCGTTCCGCGCAACGGCAGGACGGTCTTTCACACCGGCGCCGTGCGCGGAGGGACTGACTACGCCACGTACCCGAGCGAAGCCATGGTGGGCGTCGAGATCGGCACGCAACCAGGCGAGACGCTGGCGATCCGCGTCGCCGAGATCGAGGCTCTCATTGCTGAGGTCGCCGACGAGATGACCGGGCTGCGCGGCGAGGTCGTCGTCCGCCTGGAGCGAGAGCCGTTCAAGGCCGCCGGCCACGAGGCGCTGCTGGCGGCGCTCGATCACGCCGCCATGGAGCGGCTGGGTCACCGCCTCGAGCCGGTGGGCCTGAACGCCTGGACTGACGCCGCCCTGCTGCAGTCCGCCGGCACCCCCACCGTGATGCTCGGCCCCTTGGGCGGTAATCTCCACAGCCCCCACGAGTGGGTATCCCTGCCCGAGGTGGTGGCCACGGTCGGCCTCGTAACTGCGGCCGCGACAACGCTGCTCAGGTGACTGCCCACCTCCTCAGCGACGCCGCGGCGGCGACCCGGGACTGGCTCGCTCCCCTCCTCGACGAGGCGCGCTGCTTCTACCCCGTCCCGGGAGGCGTCGTCTCGGTAGCCGGCCCCGACGGGGCGGTCGCGGCGGTGGCGTTCGGTGAGGACGTCGCCGGGGTCCCGATGACCACCGACCGGGCCTTCGCAATCGGTTCCATCAGCAAGTTCTTCACCGCCCTCGTCGTCGACGCCGTCGTCCAGGAGGGAGAGCTGCGCTTCGACGATCCGATCGGATCGCTCCTCACCTGGGCAGACTTGCCCCGTGAGCTGGGCGACATCCCGTTGGCCGCGCTGCTCACCCACACGGGGGGCCTCCCGCTCGGCGGCGACGTCCTGCCCGACGACGCGGGCGAGATCGCGGTCGCCCGGGGCGTGGGGCGAGCAGGCGCCGCGAGGCGCTTCCACTACTCCAACCTCGGTTATCTGATGCTCGGCGAGGCCGTCCTCATTGCCACCGGGCGCCCTCTCGCCGACCACGTCGCGGCACGCCTCCTCTCGCCGCTCGGTTTGCACGCTGCCCGATCGCAGGCGAGCCACGCGGACCGCGGGACGATGGCCACGGGCCACTGGTCAGCCCGGCCCGACCGTCCCTGGGTGCCCGGCGACGCGCTGGAGACCGCCCCCTGGTTCGAGCTCGACTCGGCGAGCGGCAACCTGACGGCCACGGTGGCCGACATGGACCGCTTCGGCGCCGCAGTGCTGTCGGCCCACGCGGGCGCACCGGCGCCCGCCGGTTCCGCGCTCACCCCGGCGTCGCTGGCCCGCGCTGTCAGCGACCTCGCGCCCGGCGGCGAGCCCGTTTACGCGGTCCCCGGCATCGCTCGCGCCTCGAGCAGCCGCTACGGCCGCGGCATCAACGTGGAGGCCGTCGACGGATCCACCTGCCTGACCCACGGTGGGGGCATGGTCGGCTACTCGACCTTCTGGCTGGTCGATGTCGGGCGCGGCTTCGCCGTCACGGTGCTCACCAACGCGAACGGCAACTCCCTGGCTGCTCACCTCTTGGCCCGCGCCACGCACGCCGCCGTCGTCGGACACCTCTCCGCTACCGTACCGACGATCACCCTGGACACCCGGGTCCGCGGTCCCCTGGCGGGCGAGGGTCGCTTCATGGGACGAAGCGGCGTGCTCGAGGTGCGCTCCGGCCCTGACAGCGTCCAGGTGGATCTGGCCGACTCGCGCGGCACGCTGTTTCGCCCACCCGAGGGCCGCACGGTCTCCGACCACCCCGCGTTGCGCACGTTCCCGCTGGACTATGACCCGGACGATGACGCGTGGACCTGCGGTCCCCGCACCTGGCGCCGCGACGGCCGGGCTGTCGACGACGGACCCCCGCATCCGCTCGAGGGCCACTACCGCTGCTACTCGCCGTGGTACCGCGAACTGCGCATCTACCGTCGCTCCGGGCGCCTCTACCTGGCTGCGGGCGACGACGTGGAGGCGCCCGCCGACGAGCTCGCCCTCGTCGAGCTGGACGAGGGCTATTGGCGCATCGGAGACGATCCCTGGCTGCCCGAGCGGCTCGTCGCCGGGCCGCTTCGTCACGGCAGTGTGGCCGTCATCACCCGCGACGCCTGCCCCTACTCAAGGGTTTTCAGCCCCTGAGTGCCGTATCGTGAAGCCACATCGCTGAGCCGGGAGGAGTCGTCATCACCCTCTACGAGAAGACAATCGAGTTTGTGCGCCGGTTGATCGCCGACCAGGAGTTGGGCCCGGGCGACCGGCTCCCCAGCGAGGTCGAGATCGCCGCTATGGCGGGCGTCAGCCTCATGACAGTGCGCCGGGCGATGTCCGAGCTCGGTGCCGCGGGGACCCTCCAGCGCATCCAGGGCAAGGGGACGTTCGTCCGGTCCACCCGCATTCACGCCGAGTCCACCATCATGGGCGGCCTCAAGCAGACCCTGGCCCTGCAGGGCGTCTCGCTGCGCACGTTGGTGATGTCCTTCGCCGAGTTGCCGGCCGACAAAGACATAGCCGCGCGCCTGTCGATCCCGGCGGGCGCTGCCGTGTGGCGGATCGTCCGGGTTCGCCTTGTCGACGACCGGCGCGCCGTGCGCGAGGTTGCCGTGATCCCGCGGATCCTCGCCCCTGATCTAGACGCCCGCTTCGCGCGGGAGGACCAGAGCCTCTACGAGGTGCTGGCCCGGGACTACGGGCTCAGCGAAACCAACGAGGAGCAGACCCTGATCGCCCGGCTTGCTACTCCCATCGAGGCCAGCGACCTGGAGCTCGGTGCCGGCTCCTTCGTAATCGAGATCACCGGCGTCTCAGGTTCCTTGAGCGGCACGGCCTTCGACTCGTTCACCATGGTGTTCGTGCCCAGCCTGTTCGCCTTCCGCCTGCATTCAGCCCCGATGGCCGATCCAGTGGTCCCCTAGGCCGAAGTTCACCCCGAGCACCCCAACGCGGACACCATCGCGAGATCGTGAGCAGCACTTCTATGCCTTCGAGGTGGTAACAGCGTAGGCATGTAATGAAGGCCCTAGCTAGGGCAGAAGTCTTGTAATTCTTGACGCTAACTATACTGATGTGATATAGTTGTCGGCATGTATGTGGCGAGGGTGCCGAATCGGGG
>Ga0187874_10001292_pt1 | contig 23600 bp, 26 predicted proteins | sample June2016WEW_16_1_3_FD_132993 | JGI IMG/M metagenome (GOLD analysis project Ga0187874, IMG submission 132993) | Peatland microbial communities from SPRUCE experiment site at the Marcell Experimental Forest, Minnesota, USA - June2016WEW_16_150 | ecosystem: Environmental > Terrestrial > Soil >... | reverse complement strand
GGAAAATAACTGGCTGCGCCAACCGTTTAACGCCAATCCCCGTATAGCGCCCAGGCTCTATTCACTTGCGTGGCGCCCTTTTGGAGTCACCGATCTCTTGTCCTGACTGGTCCAACTACGCGCGCGATTCCGGGCGGGGCCCGCTGCGATTACGAACAAAGCCCAAAGCGCCGAGGATGCCGCAAGCCATCATTCCCAAGGCGCTAAGCCAATTCCCGATCTGTTCATCAAGGCCTTGGGGCATATCGAGGAGAACATGCTGCCGGCCCGGGGGAACTTGCACCTCAAGCAGGCCCTGCGGAAGCGCCGGTGCAACGGGCAACGGCTTTCCGTCTGGAACAAGCCGCGCTTCCCACTTTGGGTAATAGAACTGGTTGACCATCAACGGTCCGCACGCCGCGCAGTCCGTTTGAACTTCAATGCGCCGCGCTTTCCAAAGAAGCACGGTCGCGGTGCCTTGTCCTGTGAGAAATCTCGCGTGGGGCCCCGCGGAAGCCTCGATTGCGCTGACGAGGTCCGTGCCGCGCGGCGTCCAGGCGGCGAACCAGCCGTCATGCACGGTGAATCTGCCTCCCACATCGTCACGCTCCAGCGTCAGGCGTCTGACGGCGCCGGCGTAGCCCCCAAACCATGTCGCTGCGAAGAGGACGATGATCGCCAGGAATCCGACTCTTGATCGCACCGGCATTTGCATGACGTCTGTCAACACGAAAGCCGCAAGCGGAAGCGCCGCGATACACAAAACAACATCGAACCTCCAGGGAAACTGAACTGCGCTCGCAAGCGCTGGAACGGCTTTCCAGATCCATTGGCTTTCGCCGGACATCAGGAAAAGTGGAATCGGGCACACCGCGAGCCAAAGCAGCGTTTGGCTTCGGCGGCGCCGCGGGCCTTTCGCCAACGCCACCAGACTACAGAATGCGAGAAACAAGACCGTGTCGACCGTGGCCAGTGAAACAAATTGAACAAACCGCGACTTCCCGGAGTGCCCGGTCAAAAGATTCCAGCCAAAAACAAGAAGGTCTCCGTTCGGGCCGTTGTCGATCGGGATGTCCAACTGGGAGACCGGGAAGTACTTCGCGTTTGCGAACGCGGGGACGAGATAGGCCGCCGAGACGATCGTACCCAAAGCAAGTCCGCCGATCACCGTGAAAAGTGCTTTCACCTTCCGGCCTCTCTCACCGACCGTAAGAGCGAGAAGAAGCGGCAGCGCAGACAAAATCGCGACGCTTACAAGGTGGCTCACGATGAGCAGGGCGTAGGCAAGAGCAAGTCCAACAAGCGCGTAACGTTGCTTTCTTACCGCCTGCGTAGTGAAGAACAACACCAATGGCATCCAAGCCAGCGCCCAACATTCCGAGAGCGCGTCGCGACGGTAAAAATCGATCGCCAGGTGATATGGCAGCAGCATGTAGATCACTGCGGCGATCAAAGAAACCCGTGTGCTGGCGATCGTCGTCATCCAAAGGAACGCACACAGCCCCGACGCGAGCAGGCACAGATACTCGCCAAGGCTGAAGGCATTGAGGTGAACGATTTTTGCTGCTGGCAGGAGCAGCGCGTAAACCAACGACGGAAATGGAGGATAGACAAAGAACGACGCGCTTCCCAAACCGTGATTCATGTTCAGGAGCCAGCGCGGATATAAGTCACCCTGCCAGAATTGCTCCGCAAAGTGTTCCCCGAAGCTTAGATGTTCCCTGGTATCGTGCCCCGCGAGCATGGGCCCATGAACAAAAACAGGCAACGACAGGATGAGGGCCGCGACAGCGAGCACGAGGATAACCTTCACTCGCTTCAACGGCATGGTTCTGTCCTTCGCGATTTGCGGTTGCTCGCGCCTTTCGTTATTCCCCGTACGGCGTCCAGATGTTCTTCACCTGCGTGGCGTGCTGCAGGAACCACCTTCCCTCGGCCTGCGCGGGATTGAACCAGTCGTACTCGTGACCGTCGTTGGTCCACACCTGCTTCATATTGCCGATCGATGCCGCGCGCACTGCATCGGCTTCCTCGTTGCTGCGGAAGCACCAGATGGCCTCGATGCCATCGTGCTCAGCCAGGGTCTTCGCCAGCTCCGCCGGCCGCCCGGCAACGAGGTTCACTACGCCACCCGGCACGTCGCTCGTATCGAGTAATTGATATAGATCGCCGATGATGAGCGGATAGCGGTCCGACGGTACAGCCACCACCGTGTTCCCGACAGCCATCGCCGGCAGCACCAGCGAGAGCAAGCCCAGCAGCGGCGCCTCGCTCGGCGCCAGAATTCCGATCGCTCCCACCGCCTCCGGCATTGCGATCGTAATGTTGCGTCCCGGCGGATGATGCACTACGCCCTCGTACTTATCGGCCCAGGCGGCGTAGCTGAAGATGCGCTCGATGGAGAGGTCGACTTCGACCGTCGCCTGCTCCTCACCCACTGCCGCTGCGAGCCGATGGGCGATCTCGTCGTGACGCTGGATCATGTTTTCAGCGAGGAAGTAGAGGATCTGCGCGCGGTTGTGCGCCGAAGTCCGCGCCCAGCCCGACGCGTTGCGAGCGGCTTCCACTGCGTTGCGAATATCTTTGCGGTTGCCGAGCGGCGCTTCGCCCAGCAGCTCGTCCTCGCGTCCAAACACCGGGAACGAGTAGCCCGAATCGGGGCGCGCCTGCTTGCCGCCGATGTACTGCTTCACCGTACGGTCGATTGGCACGCCCGCCGGCGTGAAGCCTTCCTCCTCGTCCGGAGCCTCAATCTTCGCCGCCTTCGCGGGCGCCGCCGGCAGCGAGTGCAGCCACTTCGGCGTCAGGTATTCGAGCATTCCTTCGCGTCCACCTTCGCGACCGTAGCCCGACTCGCGATAGCCGCCGAATCCGCACGCCGCGTCGAACTGATTCGTCGAATTGATCCACACCACCCCCGCCTTCACCTGCGAAGCCAGATCGAGCGCCACGTTGATGTTCTCGCTCCAGATGCTCGCGGCAAGTCCATACACCGTGTTGTTCGCCAGCTCCGCCGCCTCGGCCGGCGTGCGGAACGTCATGCCGACAAGCACCGGACCGAAGATCTCCTCCTGCACCACCGTCGCCGCCGGATGAACATCGGTGAGCAGCGTTGGGGGGTAGAAGCAGCCCTTCAAGGGAAGCGGATTGCTGGGCTGCCAGCACTTTGCGCCTTCTGCCACCCCCGCATCCACCATTTTTCGGATGGATTCCAACTGCACCGGCGACACAATCGCGCCAATGTCGATGGCCTTGTCGAGCGGCGGACCGACGCGCAGCGATTCCATGCGCGCGCGGACTTTTGAGTAAAGCGTGTCGGCCACGCGCTCCTGCACCAGCAGCCGCGAGCCCGCGCAGCACACCTGGCCCTGGTTGAACCAGATCGCGTCCACCAACCCCTCGACCGCCGAATCGATATCCGCGTCGTCGAATACGACAAATGGCGATTTGCCGCCCAGCTCGAGCGACAGTTTCTTCGTCGAGTTCGCCGTGGCCTTGCGAATGGTCCGGCCCACCTCCGTCGATCCAGTGAACGCCACCTTGTCGATGCCGGGATGCTCGATCAGCGCCTGGCCCGTCTTCGCGTCGCACGTGAGCACGTTCAGCACGCCCGGCGGCAGGCCCACTTCCATCGCCAACTCTGCAAACGCCAGCGCGGTAATCGGCGTGTATTTTGCCGGCTTGATCACCACCGTGTTCCCCGCGGCCAGCGCCGGAGCCACCTTCCATGCAAACATCAGCAGCGGAAAGTTCCACGGAATCACCTGGCCCACAACGCCGCACGCCGTGTAGTTCGGAAATTCCTGCTCGAGCAACTGCGCCCACCCCGCGTGGTGATAAAAGTGTCGCGCAACCAGCGGAATATCGATGTCGCGGCTCTCGCGAATCGGCTTGCCGTTGTCCATCGTCTCGAGAACCGCCAGCCGCCGCGAGTGCTTTTGCACCTGCCGGGCAAGCGCATACAGATACCGCGCGCGCTCGTGCCCGCTCAGCGCCTGCCATCCCGGCTGAGCCTTGCGCGCCGCGGCCACTGCCGCTTCTACATCCTGGGTATTGCCCTTGGCTACCTCGGCGAGGGTGTCGCCCGTGGAAGGATCGCTGGTGGTCTGGTACTCGCCGCTTGCGGGCTTTACCCACGCGCCACCGATGAATTCTTCAAACCGGCGGTGGTGCCGCTCGAGCCACTGCACCGCTTCCTTGGGATCCTCCGGCGCGGCGCCGTACTCCATGGTGTAGAACTTTTCCGCAATGCTCACAGCGTCTCCTCACATCTTTTAGCAGTCTCGTTCTTCGAACGCAACATATGGTGCGGATCCGAACGCGGCCTGGTGACCAGCTCAAATTCCACGGCACTCACTCCTCGCATAGCGGACCTTTGGTCTTCAGCTTCTCGTATTCCGCCTTTGTCAAATTGAGGGCGGTCCGGACCTGCTTTTGAAGTGCCCTAAGGTTTCTGTTTGTCTCCTCATAGCAGCTCATGACTGCACTGAACACATCTCCGGTGTAAGAGTCCACGGCATAGCTGTCTACAACAACGCTGCCATTCGGAGTCCCTGCCCACGTCACGGTGGCGAAGAGAAACCTCGAAGAGTTAGGACCGTTATCTAGTTCAACTCCGACACTTGGGAGCCGCCGTTCCTTGGGAGTTAAGGACGCCAAAACGAGTGCCTCGGCTTGGTTAGGGGTCACCTTGTGCTCAGCTTTATCGGCCGCGCTGGCATCCGAGACGAACAGACATGCACAGAGAAGCACGAAGGCTCTTTTCATGAACACCCCACATTGCGGCATCGGTCTCTAAACCCGAGCTCCGTCTGCACCTCTATGCAATCGGATGCCGGTACGTCGCCGAGTAGCGCCCAGTTAAATGATGCTCTAACTGGCGCTCAATATCGCCCAACATTCCGCTGGCGCCGAACCGAAAGAGTGACGGCTCCAGCCATGGGCGCCCCAGCTCGTCCTTCATCAGCGCCAGCCAGTCCGTCGCCTGCTTCGCCGTGCGAATGCCTCCCGCCGGCTTGAACCCGACCGCACTCCCGGTCCGCTCCGCGTAATCTCGAATGCAGCGCACCATCACCAGCGAAACCGGCAGCGTTGCATTCACGCTCTCCTTGCCCGTCGACGTCTTGATAAAGTCTGCACCGGCCATCATGGCCACCCAGCTCGCGCGCGCTACGTTGCGCAGCGTCATCAGGTCGCCCGTGCCCAGAATCGCCTTCAGATGCGCCGGCCCCGCCGCTTCCCTGAATGCCGCAACTTCGTCGTAAAGCGCCTGCCACTCGCCGTTGAACACATGCGCGCGCGTAATGACGATGTCAATCTCCCGCGCGCCGGCTTCGACGCTTCGGTGAATCTCTTCAACGCGCTCGGCCAGGGGGTTTAGCCCCGCCGGAAATCCCGCCGATACGGCCGCAACCGGAATGCCCGAACCCTCGAGCGCCTTCACCGCCGTCTCCACAAATGCGTGATACACGCACACGGCGCCCACCGTCAGATGCAGCTCCTCAATCCCGAGCCCCTCGACAATATGCCGCTGCAGCGGATTCCGCGCCTTGGCGCAGAGCCGCCGCACGCGATCGGCTGTGTCGTCGCCGCTAAGCGTCGTCAGGTCCATGCACGCAATGGCGCGCAGCAGCCACGCAGCCTGCGTCTCTTTCTTCACGGTGCGCCGTGCCACGTGCGTCGCCGCGCGCCGCTCCACCGCACTTGTATTTACTCGCACCGCCTCGACCCAGTCGGTGTTCAGCGGCATGCGCCGGTTTGCCTCGAGGGTTCGCCCATTCAGGACCACGGGGATCGGCCGCACTGAGCCAGGCGCGTGGTTGGTTGATGTCACAGGTTGGACGGCCATAAGACTGTCTCCGCAGAGGTACTCAAGAAGCCGATTCGGTAAAAAAAGACTGGCTCCTCCGCCTCGCAGAGGAGCCTCGGTGTAGGAACTGAGGATAAATCCCCCGGAACCGCAAATCAACCGCGAGACCATTGGTATGGGACGAATGACGTATCGACCTCCGGCCCCTCTACCACTCAAGCCGCAACAGCGAAACAGCCTCCCGGGGCAGGTTTGTTTCGATCGTCACCTTTTCTCCTGCCACCTCTAGCCACTCCGGAGATGCAAGCAGTTGCAGTTGTCCGGCTGCTTTGAGCTGCTCGTATTGCTCGGGCGTAGGCGCTTGCGGCGATCCCATGTTCTGCCATGCCGTGTAGGCATTGCTGTGCGCCGCGTCGATCCGGTAGTGCTCCAGCAGCACTCGTTTTACGCCCGCTGGGATTCCGTAAATAGTCATATTCACTTTCGCGTCCGGCGCGGCCACATCCTCATCGTCGTAGTTCCACACCAACACCGCTGCTTCGCGATTCGCTCTCGTTGCAAACGCGTCCACATCAGGCGTGCTGCGTACGCCCGCGCTGACCAGATTGCCGAGCGGAACCTCTCCCGTGCTCGTTGTCGCCACTCGCTCGCCCGCCATCAGGCCCGCCATGCGGAAGAAATTCAGGATCGGTTTGTCGATGCCATTCGTCGACAGGGTTCGAAACCCCTCGAAGTAATCCTTGCTCTCAAACTCGAACGCCCACGTCAGCATTGCGAGGAAATTGACGTGCGTTTCGTCCTGCAACTGCAACAGCGATTTGAGCGCGGTCGCCGTGTACGACGCATAGAGCGTTCCATTCCTGTACGCATTCGCCGGATTCTGCTTCATGGAACAGGCCGCACATCCCTCTGGATCCGCCTCACTCAAAATGATGGGCAGGTGACGATACTCCGGATATTTCGCGACGATGCGAAAGCCTGCTTCCGCGGCCTTCAACTCGTTCGAGATCCCCATCTCGACGTGCCCGTCCACAAACGCGTTGTGGCCTTTGGGATGAAACGAAATGAAGTCAAGTGGAATTGGTTTGCCGTCCGCGGCGCTTCTGTCGTGTAGGCAGTGCTCAAGAAAATGCTCCAGAAACGCGCTCGACTTAGCGCCGCCGGGACCGGTCGTTGCCGGGCCGCCAACCTTCGCATTCGGCAGCGCGGCTCTTACGCCCGCTACTGCATAGTCGTAGAGCTTGAGGTACTCCTCCGGCGTGCCGTGCCAGTAAATGATGTCGGGCTCATTCCACACTTCGAAATACCAGCGGCTCACCTCCTGCCGCCCATAGCGCTCCACAAGATGCTCCGTGTACTTGCGCACCAGCTCGCCCCACATCTTGTAGTCCTTCGGCGGGTTGTTCGACGCGCCGCCCATTGTCGGCTTCGGATAGTGCAGCTGATACTCGCCGATCCCCGGCACGGCGGCGGCCAGATCCTTCGGCATAAAGCCAAGCTCCACCATGGGCCGTACGCCCGCCTTCTGGTACTCGTCGAATGTCTCGTCCGTAATCGTGAAGTCGTAGACTGGCTTGCCATTCTGGTCAAGGCTGAACACATTCGACGAGCTCCACTTCAGTTCCGGTTCGCCGTTGCCCGACGTCAAAAGATGGTGCGCGCGAATATACACCGGCGCTGGGCTCAGGTCGTGCAGCTCGCTCAACAGTTGCCGGCCATATTTCCCAGTTGTGTAGTTCGACTCGTCATAGCCGAACCAGCTGAAGATCGGCTTATACTCTCCCACCGTTCTGGCAAGATCCACGTGGATCGACACCGGTGCAGGTGCTGGCGTTTGGCCCGCCGCGCAGAGCGACACGGCGCCGATGAGCATCGCGGCAATTCTTCGCATGTTGATTGCACCCTCGGACTTTGGCCTGCGGCATTTCGGCCGCGCTCACAAACTGTCCTCCTGCAACAAGTGTGATCATAAGGGTGTCCGCTCGCCGAAAGCCACATCGCACCGCTTCGCCTGAAAAAATCATTCGATTTCCGGTCGCAATTCGGCGACACTGGTCTTTGCCCCTTTGCCCGCAATCCGAAGGCACAGTTTGCACCGTCGACCGGATCGATCGATTCGCAAGTTGCAGGAGAGTGTAATGGCCCGTCTGGGAGCATTTTGCTTTCCCGGCTCCGGACACATCAACCCGGTGACGGCTCTTGCCCGCGCTCTCGAGCTGCGCGGCCATAGCGTCGTCATGTTCGGCATTGCCGACACCGAATCCCGCATCCGCGCTGCGGGCATCGAGTTCCTCGAGATCGGCGCCTCCGACTTCCCGCCCGGCACGCTCAAGGCTCTCGATGACCGCCTCGGGCAATTGAGCGGGCTGGCCGCGGCTCGCTTCACCGCGGAGCGAGTCCTGAACACCGGCCGCATGATCCTCCGCGATGGCCCCTCCGCCGTGCGCGCAGCCCGCGTCGATGCGCTGCTGATTGACGAGACCGACATGGCCGGCACCGTCGCCGAACATCTCGGGATTCCCTGGGTTTCCATCGCCGTCGTCCCTCCCATGAATCACGACGAGAGCGTCCCGCCCTTCTACTTCGGCTGGCCCGCCGGCCAGGACTGGCTCAGCCATTTCCGCAATCGCATGGCCGTGCACCTGCTGCATCGAATGGGGAAGCCCATTTCCGATCTATTGAATGCCCAGCGCAAAGAATGGGGACTAAAGCCCTTCAAGAGCTACCTTGACGCGCTCTCGCCCCTCGCGCAGGTCGCCCAGATGCCGAGGCTGCTTGAATTCGAATCGGCCGATTGGCCAGGCAATCTGTACTACACCGGACCGTGGGTCAACCCCTCGCTGCGTCCGCGGGTCGATTTTCCCTGGGACCGTCTCGATGGCCGCCGTCTCGTTTATGCCTCGCTCGGAACGCTGCAGAACCGCTCGGAGCCCGTGTTTCGCACGATTGCCGAGGCCTGCTCGGAGCTGCCTGTCCAGCTTGTCATCTCGCTGGGCGGTGGTCTCGAACCGGAGCAGCTGGGCAAGCTCGACGGTGATCCGGTCGTCGTTTCCTTCGCGCCTCAACTCGATCTCATCGACAGGGCCGAAGTTGTGATCACGCATGCCGGCATCAACACCGTTCTCGAGTCGCTTTCTGAAGGAGTGCCGCTCGTCGCCATTCCGCAAGGCAACGATCAGCCCGGCATCGGAGCGCGTCTTGCAGCGCGGGGGCTCGGCGTTGTTGTTCCAAGCAGGAAGCTGAGTGTCTCGAGATTACGGCGCGCTGTTCGCATTGTTCTCGATCACGTGGGCTATCGGGCACGTGCGCAGGAATTCGGCAAGAAGATACGCGAAATCGACGGGCCTGCGCTTGCCGCCGAAATCATAGAACAATCCCTCCGTCTTCCGGCGCCGGTCGCTCCGCATTGACTATTCGGCGCCGAATCGCTCAATCAGCGCATCGAAGTCCTCAAGGCGTGCGTATTCAATGATCACTTTTCCGCGGCCGCTGTGGTCCTCGATGGTGACTTTCAGCCCAAGGGCCCGCTGCAGCCTCTCCTGGGCGTCGCGCACATTCGGATCGAGGGTTGGAGCCGGCTTCGGCCCCTTCTTAGCCTTGCGGCTTGGATCAATCATTTCATTGATATAGCTCTCTGCCTGGCGAACAGAAAGCGAACGATCGACGATCCGCTGCGCTGCCCTCTCCATCTCCTCGGCATGCTCAAAGGCGAGCAACGCCCGCGCATGGCCAAAGCTCAGTTCGCCAGACTCCACGCGAGCCTGTATTTGTGACGGTAAGCGTAACAATCTAATGAAGTTAGAGACTGTCGCGCGATCTTTCCCGGTACGCTGCGCCATCTGCTCCTGGGTCATATGGAACTCGCGCGAAAGCCGTTCGAAGGCGCGGGCCTGTTCCATCGGGTTCAGATCAGTCCGCTGCAGATTCTCGACGATCGTGATTTCCATCGCCTGCTCGTCGGAAACCTGCCGCAGAATGGCCGGCACTGTCGTCTTTCCAGCAATTCTCGAAGCGCGCCAGCGCCGCTCGCCTGCAATGATCTGAAAGCGTCCGCCCACTAGTGGACGAACAAGAACTGGTTGCACCACCCCATTGGCAGCTATCGATACAGCCAGTTCCGCCAATTGATCCTCGTTCACCTTAGAGCGGGTTTGGAAGGGGTTCGGGTCGATCTGGTCGAGCGGAATCTCTCGCGGCCTTCCACCTTCGGCTTCAGGCGCCAGGGGGGCGCTCACCCGCGGCAATAGAGAGTCAAGGCCCTTTCCGAGTGCGCGGCGTTTGATGTCGGTGCTGGCTGTGGTCATGATTCAGAATCCTCAATAGTCTGTGAATGAAGCAATGCAGCTGATCTCCGTTTTTTGACAGTCCATCATTTCAGCGGGCGCCCGGGTCACGAATACGGCCAAAACGCGCCTTTCGGCCGGGGATGGCCTTCTTCCGCCGCCCTTCGTTCTGCGGCGCGCGGACTCTCCATGTGATTGCGTTCCAAAAACTCCAAGGATAACTCGAAGTACGCCTCGGCCCCGCGTGAACGTTGATCGTACAGGGCCACAGGCTTTCCGTGGCTGGGCGCTTCCGCCAGGCGCACATTGCGTGGGATAACAGTTCGATAAAGGATCTCGCGAAAGTATTCCCGCAGGGTGCCATTGACCTGCTGCGCGAGGTTCGTCCGGTCGTCGTACATCGTCAGGAGCACGCCTTCGATAGCGAGACTCGGATTGTAAGCCGCGCGAACACGCTCGAGCGTCGAAATCAGCTCAGAAATCCCCTCCAACGCAAAGTACTCAGCCTGCATCGGCACAATCAAAGTCTCGGCGGCAGAAAGAACATTGAGCGTCAGAAGATCCAGCGCCGGCGGGCAATCGAGGAAGATCAGCTCGTAACTGGCTTTGATCGGCTCAAGGCTCCGGCGCAGATGCAGCGCCCGATCCTCCGCGCCTGCAAGTTCAATGTTTGCACCAGTCAGGTTCTTTGAGCCCGGTAACAACCAAAGGTTGTCGATTTCGGTTTGAAGAATCACCTGTTCTGCCAGGCTTGCGCCCGTCATGACGTCGTAGATCGAGTGACGGCTGTCGTCGCGTTGCAGGCCTAGGCCAGAAGACGCATTCGCCTGCGGATCGCAATCAACCAACAGGACTTTCAGCCCTTCGAGCGCCAGGCACGCAGCCAGATTGATGGCCGTCGTGGTTTTGCCCACTCCGCCCTTCTGGTTTACAAGTCCGACGATCTTGCCCATGGCATTTCAGAGTAAAGCGAGAGTGGGTCCGCGCGTTTGCACTTGCATTGTGGGAAACGAGGCTTGGTTGTGGAAAGCTTATCAACTCGCGGGTCTATCTTTGAGAGCAACCGACTGATAGAGAAACGCTTCCGCGGCGATGCTGAAGAGGGTCACTGAACCGCATAAAAGCGTCCTCGCGGTGGAAAACTCATGGTCCCCGCAGTCTTGCCGCGACTCAGTCCACAACTCGTACCATTTTAGGCAATACCCGTATTTGACCTGCGCTCGGACCGTTGTTCCACGTGGAACACGTGCCGGCTCCGCCCAAACTCGTTGCCGCTGTATGTTCCACGTGGAACAAGCCTGCCGAAACCCTTGCGGTGCCGGGCTTGCCTTTCACAACCCCGGGGTTCAGGCACCCGGCCCTCCGAATGCACAAAAATCTTATCTGGGCCGATCCCGCACAACCCAAACAGGTCTAACATCATTCCGTAGTTCGGAGCCCTTCAAGTGAAAGCCTCTGCTTCGTCTAAAGCCGCTCACACCATAATCGATGATGTGATCGGCGTGATCACAATGAACCACGGAAAGGTCAATGCGCTCAGCAAGATCCTTCTCGATGACATCGTCCACGCATTTGACGCCCTTCAGGCTGCGCCTGTTCGCGTCATTATCTTGCGCGCCGCCGCTGGGGCAAAAGTGTTCTCGGCGGGCCATGACGTCACAGAACTTCCTACCAACGGCCGCGATCCGCTTACCTACAATGATCCTCTCCGCCAGGTCATGCGCAAAATCGACCACTGCTCACACCCCGTCATTGCAATGATCGAAGGATCGGTCTGGGGTGGTGCCTGCGAGCTCGTGCTCGGTTGCGACGTCATTGTCGCTGCGGATGACTCCACCTTCGCCATCACTCCGGCCAAGCTAGGCGTCCCTTACGACATTTATGGCACCCTGAATCTCATCAAGGTCGCCGGCATGCACCTCCTCAAGGAGCTTCTCTATACTGCGGAGCCCGTGGCCGTGACGCGCCTGGTCGCCTCCGGCATGATCAATCACGTCGTCCCCCGCCAGGAATTGGAGTCGTTCACCCTCAACCTCGCCCGCAAGATGGCGCAGACATCACCGCTTGTCCTGAGCGTGATGAAAGAGGAAATGCGCGTTCTCGCCAATGCTCACCCCCTCAATCCGGAGACCTTTGAACGCCTCCAGGCCCTTCGCCGCGACGTTTACGATAGCCACGATTATCAAGAGGGCATCCGCGCCTTCCTGGAGAAACGCCCACCGCACTTCCACGGCAATTGAAGTCGAAAACCGCGCAAAATCAACGCTACAAGAGAATCTTCGCTCGCCGGGATCCAGAAAGAAGGCAAGAATGGAATTCCCAAACGCATTCATTGGCCGCAAAACCCCGCCCGCAGAAAAAGAAGTTGCCGCCGCTCTTGGGCCTTCATCCGTCGCATGGAAAGAGCTGATTTCGTGGCTCAACGCGCAAGGCATAGCTGCCAAAGAATGGAAATCGGTTTCGCCAAAATATGGCTGGGGTCTGCGGCCGTCGCTCAAGACACGCACAGTCCTTTACCTTGGTCCATGCGAGGGTTGTTTCCGTGTGGCTTTTGTCCTGGGAGACAAAGCCGTAGCCGCGGCCCGTGCCACCAACCTACCTAGGAGTGTGCTGACAGGTCTCGCGGAGGCCACGCGCTACGCCGAAGGAACCGGCCTTCGTCTCTTCGTACACAAGAGCGAAGACCTGGCTGCGATCAAGAAGCTCGTTGCAATCAAGCTCGCGAATTAGCGCGCCGACCCAGCGCCAGGATCCGCGACTCGCTGGCCGGCAGCTGCACCCGCTCTACCCACTCGATCTGCGCGCCTGCTGCGGCTTTCAGTTGCTCGAGCTCCGCTGCCGTCGTCATCAAAGCGATCCAACCGCTTGGCTCGACCAGCTCCACCGCCTCCGCAACCGCCTTCGACATTTTGTTGACGGCTCGCAGCGCCACGCAATCGAAAGTCCGCGTCAGCGCCTCCGCGCGCCCTGCCACAACTTCCACCCGCGTTCCCAGTGCCCTGACGGCCTCCTGCAGAAACGCAGCCTTCTTGCCCTGCGACTCCGCGAGTGTGACTGCAATCTCAGGCCGGCACAGCGCAATCGGAATCCCCGGCAGGCCTGCGCCGGAGCCAAGATCGAGAAGGGAAGTGATCCCTCGCGGTAAATGCCTTGCAACTACAATCGATTCAACAAAATGCAGCGAAAGAATTCCAAGTTCGTCGCGGATTGAACTCAAATTAAGCCGCTTATTCCAGCGAACAAAAAGCGAATAATAAACTTCGAATCTGCCGGTCGTCTCGCTGTCAACCGGTTCAAGTCCCGCCTCCTTCAGGAGCGCGTTCAGCCTCGCGCCAACTGTGCTCATGCCCATGGCTCAATTCCCGTTCTCAAGTCCACCGACTCTCGGTGCTTGCCACGCTTCTGCCGCCTGAACGAACGCCGAAAAGATCGCTCGCGAAAATCCGCTTTCTCCGTACGTCCTTTCAGGGTGCCATTGCACCGCGACGACGAAATGATTCGGCGCATCCATCTCCACAGCCTCGATAACCCCATCGCCTGGCGACACAGCCGTCACGCGCAGTTGATCTCCGGGGTTTCGAATCGCCTGATGATGGCTCGAGTTCACTTGGACCACAGCGTCCTCGTTCGCCGGCAACATCCCGGTCAGCCGCGACCCTTCCGCAATCTTCACCGGGTGCGCCTCCACCACTTCGCGTCCCGGACGATGATTCACTTCCGTCTTCAAATCCTGAATCAGCGCGCCACCGCGCCACACATTCAATGTCTGCGCGCCGTAGCAGATGGCGAGGATCGGTTTGTGCAGATTGAACGCGCCCTGCAGCAGCAGCTCGTCGGCCGCCGTTCGCGCCGGATCATCATCCGCGCACTCCGGCGACCGCGCTTCCCCGTAGCGCTGCGGATCGACGTCGTAGCGGCTGCCCGGCAGCAGAACTCCCTGCACGCCGGCAAGCAACTTCGCTACGCGCTCTTGCGTTTCGCTCAGCGGCACCACAACGGCCTCCCCTCCCGCAGCCCTTACCGCGGCAACATACTGCGGCAGCGCGCGCGCGTTGTATTCGGGATCGCTGCTTGTCGGCTCGGGAATGGCGATGCGCACAGCCATAAACCCAGTCTAGAGCCTGTTATTGACTTTCGCGCGAGCAGGCGTTGCCAGCCAAAAACGCACCACACGAGGCGAAGCCTGAAGGCTTTGGTGGCTCCAAGGCCGAGGGCGACAACGAAGTATGGTGCGTTTTTGGCCGCAACCCGAAGCGCTGGGGCCAGATTTCCCGATTTCGTCGGCGTTCGCCGCGTCTTCTGCTCCGCGGGATTCTCGCGCGCCGCTACCAGCGCACCAGCCCATCTGGATCGTCAACCAACACCACTTCGTATTTCTCGATCATCGGCATCAACACCTGCTCCAGCTCGCTCTTCCACAAATCGCCTTCATAGAACTTCGCCTTCATCGGCTCGCGCGAAGCCAGGTCGGGGAAGCCGCGCATGAAAAAGAATGTGTCCGGGTCTTCAATGGAGAGCCAAGGCCCGAGGATCTTCATCCCGATTTCTGTGTGTGCCGGCATTGACCTGGTGCGGAAGACCTCCAGGAATTCTGCCCGCTTGCCCGGCTTGAGTTTGTAGGTGCGCATTTCGATGATCATTGCGAGATCCCCTTCGGTGCGATTGTACTTTTTTGATGCGCGCACACGAAGACGGTTTGCGCTCACCTTCACGACGGGAAGCAGCGCGCAAACTTCAGCAGGATCCGCGGCTCGAGCGGAGCGCGGTTTCGAGATTCCTGTTCCCGGAATTGCTGGACGGTCGGATATTCATCCAGATGAACCATGGAAATCCTCCTCTCGAGCGCTTTGAATCGGCCAATGGTGTTCTTGTCTTTAGCCGGCGGTTGCTTCTTCTAATCCCACTCTTTTGGCTCGAATGAGGAGCGCAAAGATGAGCATGTGAGATACCAGGAGCGGCGGAACGATTGCGGTGGGAAGGTAAAACGCGGCCCCGAGGGCTCCGGGGTCAATTCGAGAGCGCGCTCCCTCGTAAATGGCAAACAGTAGGTCGGCCGCACCCCAAATATTGAATAACCACACTGCCGGGATCGCCCAGGATGCGAGTCTCTTCAAGGCGGTAGCGGCTCCGATCGCCAGAATCCCCGCGGCAAGATCGCCGTATGCGGCTGGTACTGCCAAAGAAGCTGGCAGCGATGGCGAGACCACTCCGGGGACCAGGAAGCTCAGCCCGATGAAGCGAAGGAACATGTGGGGTGTCACGAGCGAGGCCAACGCCTGCCCGCGACCCCTGGCCCGAAGCCACGGCCACGCATAAAGCCTGGCAGCGACAACCGAACTAACAAAGCTCATCAACGCACTGACTGCAAAAATGATCCGCACATTCATCGTGTTACCTCCTATTGCGGTGCTCCAATTGGTGTAGAGCGTCACCTCAGCTCTTAATTGGCGTTCGCCGGCTCTCGTCGAGCCTCTTAGTCAAGATAGATGTATATACATCTATTGCGATCCAAAAAAATTAGGCCACCACGCAAGCCCGCGTCATACCCGCCACCACGCTTGTCATTTGCGCCCACAGCGCATCGCCCAGCTTCTCCCGCAGACGCCTCTGTGCCTTTTCCCAATTGGGCAGCGATCGCTCCAGCTTTTCCCGCCCGGCTCGCGTCAGCGACAGCAGCCTCTGCCGGCGATCTTCCCCGGCCCGCTCCCGAATCCAGCCATGATCGATCAGCACCCTCAGCATTCGTGTCAGGCTGGTCGAGTCCAATGCCAGCAGCTTACCCAGCTTGCCTTGCGTCGTTTCGCCCGTCCGGCTCAACGCCATCAGCAATGTGAACTGCGTCAGCTCGAGCCCCGTCTCTCGAAGCTCTCGGTTGTAGAGTTTCGTCACCATCCGCGTAGTACGGCGCAAGTTGGAGCATGCGCACGGCAGCATCGGCAATGTTTGTACGGCCTCAGTCTTGTTTTTCATCACTGGTTCCGATGCATATACACACGATTCCGGTTCAATAAAGAAGCTTGTTCCATCGGCCCGCCTTGCCCCATTGTTCGTTCGTCGGCCTGGTCGCTGTTATCGTCATCCGACCGGCGCAGTCTCTTCCGTTTGCGCTTGCGCCGGCCGCTCGATCATTCCCTCGATCGAAGCGCGCAGGCGCTCGGTCAGCTCGCCGTTCTGCCGCACGCTCATCCCCTTGGTCTCGATGGGCTCGCCGACGCGCAACGTGAGCCTGCAGGGATAGAAATATCGCGTGTGGATCGGCAGCAAGTCATAAACGCCGCTCAGCGCAATCGGCACCAGCGGCACCTGCGCGCGGATGGCCAGGTACGCCGCGCCCGACAGGAACGGCCGCAGCTTGCCTGTCGAAGTCCGTCCGCCTTCCGGGAACACGAAGAGCGGCATCCCCTCGCGCAGCGCCTTTACTGCCCCGCCCAGGCTCGAGAGCGTGGCGTGCGGGTTCTCGATATCAATCGGCATCTGCCCCGATCGCCTCAGATACCACCCGATCAGCGGCCACCGCCACAAATCTTTCTTGGCCAGGATGCGGAACTGGAAAGGCAGCGCGGCAAAGACCACGGGCGTGTCCATGTAGGAGGTGTGGTTCGACGCATAGACGGCAACGGGGTGTTTTCTGAAGTTCTCTTTGCCTTCGATCCGCAACCTTGAGAGTGAAATGCGCACCGCGCTGCGGCCCCAGAATCGCGCAATCCGATGCTGCGCCCGCCCTTTCTTATCTACGAACGAAATCGCGAGCGCCGTCATTGCGCAAACTGCCGTCACCAGCAACAACGCCGGCGCCTGCAGCACGTTCGTCCGCCAGCGGCAGAATAGCGGCATCGGGTTGGGCCGCGGGCTCATAGCGCTTCCATCTTTCCCGTCAAGAGAGTGCGCGCCTCGCCCACGAGATACACCGATCCTGAAACCACCGCCACGCCGCCGGCCCCGCGCTCCTGCGCCGCGCGTAGCGCCTCGCTCACCGATTCTGCCGCCACTGCCGGCCTTCCGGTTGCCTTGGCTGCCGCCAGCAGATCTTCAAGCGCTGCCGCCCGCGCCGTGTGGATCGGAGCAACGATCACTTCGTCAAACAGAGGAAAGAGAATCTTCGCCATCTCATCCAGCGGCTTGTCGCGCAGGCAGCTGAAGACGAGAACACACGGACTGTGAGCTTCCAGGATTCCGCGGACGCCAGCGCGCAGCGCCCATGCCCCCGCCGGGTTGTGCGCAACATCCAGGATCCACTCAACGCCGTTCATCGTGATTCGTTCCAGGCGTCCTGGCCAACGGGTTTTGCGAATTCCTGTCTCGATCGCATTCGGCGTCAATGGAAATCCATGCCGCTCCGCCAGGTCGACGGCCGCGGCAATCGCCAGGGCCACGTTCCGCTGCTGGTGCGCTCCCGCCAATGGCGATTCCACCCGGATCGTCACGCCGAGCGCTTCAACCATGTACGGGCCGCGTGTCCCTGGCGCTGGCACGTAGGCCGCCGCGCTAACCGCCCGCGTGCCAAGCTCCGTTGCCACCTCGCCAAGCGCCTGGTTCGCTTCGGGATGCTGCGGCAGCGTAATCATCGTTCCATCGCGGCGCAGGATTCCGGCCTTTTCCCGCGCGATCGCTGAGATGGTCGGGCCCAACCACTCCATGTGGTCCATCGAGATATCGGTAACGACCGAGAGCAGCGGCTCGACGACATTGGTCGCATCCAGCCGCCCACCCATGCCCACCTCTAGCACTGCAATATCGATACTGCTCTCGGCAAAATAAAGAAACGCAAGCGCGGTCAGAATCTCAAAGTAGCTCGGCAGCTGCGGCAGGCGCTCCGACAGCATCAGCTCCTGGGCCGCATCGTGAACCCTGAAGTAAAGCCGCGCGAAATTTGCGTCGCTGATCTCTTCGCGGCCAAGCCGGATGCGCTCATTCGGCTTTTCCAGGTGGGGCGAAGTGTAGAGCCCGGTGCGCTGGCCGGCCTCGGTCAGGATAGACGCGAGCGTCGATGCAGTAGAGCCTTTTCCATTGGTCCCGGCAATCAACACCGCCGGATAAAGCCGTTGCGGGTTGCCTAACGCATCAAGCAGTACCCGGACCTCGTCCAGAGAAAACCTGCGCCGCGGCTGTCCTGCGCGCACGTAAAGCTCGGGCGCCAGAGAATTCAGTCTGTCGATGGCTGCTGTGTAGGACATGAAAGGACCAGTATAAGAGCGGAGTCAGACGCCCGTCCCGCGGCACATTCTGTGTCGGCCTCAACCGGGCCGCTGTGCAACACGCGCCTGTTGCAAGCAACTGGTCTGCATAGCCTTCGGCGCAACCCCCACACAACGTCAATACAATCCACAGGCAATTGACCGGCGCCTGTGGGGGTGGTGGGAAACAGGCCATCCACGCCGCTTCCCCTGACCTCTTTTCCTGTTTGTCAAATCGCGGCAGCCGCCTTTTAGAAAACCCACTCGCGCTCCATCCCGCTCGCGTCAGGTCATTTTGCCTGAATTCCCACTTTTCCGAACACAACTACGGGTACTACTGGTTTATTTCTATCTCTTCTATTACCCTCAATCACCCCCCGCACTGCCAGCTCATGAACCGCGAAGAATGCATCCGCCTCATCTGCCGCGAACCGTAGACTGCTTCGACAATCCCTCAAAGAGGGTCAACCCAGGGAATTCATAGAATTGCCCTCGTTTTCCACGCGCATACTTCCTGAGAGATGACTACAATCGGGATGAAGAAATACAGCCGCTTCCGATGACCTGCAAGCTGTTATACAGTTGGGGCATAGGGTGCGGCTTGGCGAGCAGGGGTGGGGTATGCCGAGTGCTGAAGTCGAAGTTGAAAAGCCGGCCGCTCAGGGGGCAGCGATGGAGATTACCGTAAGCCGCCAGGATCTGGTCAAGGAACTTACAGCGACGCAAAGCGTGGTCGAGCGCAAAACCACCATCCCGATCTTGTCCAATTTTCTCCTTGAGGCCGACCAGGACCGGCTCAACATCACCGCCACCGATCTCGACCAGGCCATCCGCACCAGCACCGTAGTCAAGCTGAAGAAGGCAGGATCCTGCACCATCCCCGCGCGCAAACTTTACGACTACATCAAGCTGCTCCCCGATGGCGACATTTCCATCAAGCTTCTTGAAAACCACTGGGTGCAGATTCGCAGCGGCCGCTCCAACACCAAGATGGTCGGCATGGCGCGAGCTAACTACCCTCAGGTGCCCGAGTTCCCCACGGTCGCAGCCACCAGCATCTCGCTCGTGTCGCTGCGCACGCTGATCGCACGCACCATTTTCGCCATATCCAACGAGGAGTCGCGCTACACGCTCAATGGCGCATTGCTCATCCTCAAGGCGGAATCGATCGCCATGGTAGCGACGGATGGGCACCGCCTCGCGTTCGTTGAAAAGATCGGTGAGACGCTCGAAGGTATCAGCGGCGAAAAGCGCGTGCTCATCCCGCGCAAGGCGCTCCAGGAGCTGCAGCAGTTGCTTTCGGCCTCTGAAGCGGAGAAGGTCGAGTTCGCCGACGATGAACACACGCTCTTCTTCCGTGTGGGCCATCGCACCCTCTCGAGCCGCAAGCTTTCTGGCCAGTTCCCCAATTTCGAGGCGGTCATGCCGCGCGACAACACCAAGTTCGCGGTGGTGCGCGCGAGCGAGCTCTCGGCCGCCATCCAGCGCGTGGCGCAGTTCGCCGACGAGCGCTCCGGCGCCATTCGCATGCGCTTGGAGGACAACGAGCTCAAGGTCAGCGCTAATTCCACCGAGTCCGGCGAGAGCGAAGACACCATCGACACGCCTTATGCGTCGGAGGCCATCACGGTCGGCTTCAACTCCGGCTACATCCTCGACTTTCTCAAGGCGCTCGACAACGCCGGCGAAGTGCGGCTCGAGTTCAAAGACTCACAGTCGGCCGGCCAGATGCGCCCGGAAGATCCCGACGCCGAGTACAAGTACCGCTACGTGCTGATGCCCATGCGCATCTGATGTGATTCGTTCGCGGGACCATTTCCCTCGAGGCCCGATGACCTGTCGTCTGTTCATACCATCTGTGCTGCTGTGCCTGGCGGCGGGGCTTCATGCTCAGACCGATGCGGCGTCACAGGCTCCGCCGCGCTTCCAGCTCTACGGCGGCTACTCCTTTGTTTCCAATTCGCCCAACGGAATGGCAGGTGCGCATCAGCCGATGAACGGATGGAATGCATCCTTCGGAGTGCCGAACTGGCACTTCATTCGCTTCGTCATTGACGTTTCGAGCTACCGCGGCACCAATCTGGGCGCGCAGGAAAATGTCTACTACATCATGGGCGGCACGCAGTTCACCCGGCGCTTCGGCAGGGAGTCCGCGTTCCTCGAAGGCTATGCCGGAGAAGCAGGCATCAACCGCTACTGGGGGCCGCAGGGGGCGCCCGGCGAGACCGCGTCGTTCGTCACATTGCTCGGCGGTGGTGTGGACACGCCAATCTCGCGGCGCTTCGCCTTCCGCGTCCACGCCGGATATCAGGGAACGAATTTCAAGCTGATCGACAACGTGCAGCAGATCCTGCCCATCCCATCGCCGGGGATTCCCAACAACTTCTTTCGCATCGCGAGCGGATTAGTGTGGAACTTTTAGGCTCAACCTGCGGGATTAAACAGATGGCGCCTTAAGGAACTCCAGCGCCCGGATCAGGTAGGCCTTCAGGTCGCGGCGATGCACAACGGCATCGAGAAATCCCTTTTCGAGCAAAAACTCCGCGCGCTGGAACCCCTCGGGAAGTTTCTGGCGGATCGTTTGCTCGATGACGCGCGGGCCGGCGAAGCCGATCAGCGCGCCAGGTTCCGCGATATTCAGGTCGCCCAGCATGGCAAAGCTGGCGGTGACGCCCCCTGTGGTGGGGTCCGTCAGCACGCAGATATAGGGCACCCGCGCGTCGTCCAGTTGCGCCAGCGCCGTGGAGATTTTGGCCATCTGCATCAGGCTCACCACGCCCTCCATCATGCGTGCCCCTCCCGACGCGGCCACAACAATCAGCGGCTTCTGCGTCACCCGCGCGCGGTCAACGGCGCGCGCGATCGTTTCGCCAACCACCGCCCCCATCGACCCCCCGATGAACGCATACTCCATCGCGCTCAGCACAATTTCGTGCGGTCCCAGCCAGCCCAGCGCGTTCACCACGGCGTCGTCGAGCCCGGTGTCTTTGCGCGCCTTCAGCAGGCGCTGCTTATAGGGCCTCACGTCGGTGAAGTTCAGCGGATCGGTAGAGCGCAGGCCCCCATCCACCACCTCGTAGCCCGGCTCGAGAAGCAGATCGATGCGCTCGCGCGCGCTAAGCCTGAAGTGGTTCTGGCACTTGGGGCAAACTTGGAGGTTGGCTTCGAGGTCCTGCCTGTAGATAGGCTGTCGGCAGCCGGGGCACTTTACCCAAAGACCCTCCGTGCGGACGTTTTTCACGCCCGGCTCGGGGCCATTCTCCGCGAGCGACCCGCCGGCTGCGCTCGGGTACTCCGCGTTTTCGCGCTTAAACCACGACATACCGAACCCAATTGTAAATGGGTGGACTGCGTGAGCCCGTTCAGGCCTTCGACGGAGCGGCGCCCGTGCCGCGCAAATACGCATCGTCGCCGTCGATCCAGTCCTGCCGCGGCGGATTGAAGATATCCAGTGCCACCGAATCCTCCAGCGCCACCACCTCGTGAGGCACGTCTGGCGGAATGCAGAGAATCTCGCCGGCGCGGACAATTTCCTCGCGGCCATCCACAACAAACTTCAATGCTCCCTCCGCCACGTGGCTCATCTGCTCATGAACGTGGCGATGCATGGGCACTTGCGCGCCCTTCTTCAGCACGATGCGCGCCAGCATGACGTTCGTCCCTACGACATACTGCCGCGTAATCAGCGCGTTCAACGGCTCCGGCTCGATGTCGGCCCAGCGATGGTGTGTGGTCTCAGGCACGTGCAGCTCCTCGGTTGGTTTCCATTCGGCGGCGCGCCGCCGTCAGTATTCGATGCCGCGCCGGTCAATACTCAATTCCACGTTGTGCGAGGATGCCCTTCTGGTAGGCGTGCTTCACTTCGCGCATCTCGGTCACGGTATCGGCCAGCTCCACAAGCAGCGGGTGCGCATTGCGCCCCGTCAGAATCACGTGAACCATCTCCGGCTTTCTCTTCAGCGCTTCGGCCACCACCGCCGCGTCCAGCATGCCGTAATTGATCGCGTAGTTGATCTCGTCGAGCACTACCAGGTCCCATTCACCGGAGTCGATCGCGGCGCGCGCTTCCTCCCATGCCGCCTGCACCAGCCGCACGTCTTCGGGATCGGGCTCGGCGCCGCCGATCTTCACGAACCCGCGGCCCATCTGTTTCAAGACGAAATTCGGTCCGAAGGCCTCCACCGCGTCGAGCTCGCCGTAGTGCCACGAGCCCTTGATGAACTGCAGCATCAGCACTTTCATCCCGCATCCGACGGCGCGCAAAGCCGTCCCCAGCGCCGCGGTCGTCTTGCCCTTGCCGGGACCGGTGTTAATGAGGATGAGGCCTTTGCGGGAATCAGTCATGGCTCTGAGGTTTCAGGTGTCAGGTTTCAGGTGTCAGGCGGGCCGTGCCTGAACCTTCGATCGTAGTTTGCCGAGAAGGGCGAAGAGCATCTTCCCGACTTCTTGTGAGAGGGTTTCCGATTCCTCGAGCAGCTTCGGATTGCCCATATTCAAAGCCTTGGCAATCTCCAACTGCGTTTGCAGCTCGAAGTTCGATCCTCGGGCGATCCAGAGAAACTGCCGATATTCTCCGATTCCCGACCGACCGTGGCCTTCGGCAATGTTGCTCGGAACCGAGACCGCTGCGCGTCTTAACTGGCTAGCGAGCCCGTACAATTCTTCGCGTGGAAATCCCTGCGTAAGGCGATAGACGTAGGTCGCCAAAGCCATTGATTTTTGCCAGACCGTCAACTCACGAAATGATCGCAGCATGATTCTTGCCTTTCTAACCCCTGGAAACGCTTTCTGGTCACGGCTCGCTGAAACCTGACACCAGAAACCTGACACCTGTTTCTCACCCGCCCCTGTGGTACGGATGACCCGTGAGAATTGTACATGCGCGGTAGAGCTGCTCCGCCATCACCAGGCGAGCCAGCTGGTGTGCCAGCGTCATGGGCCCCAGCGAAAGCAGCTCGCCCCGTCGCTTTGCTTCTGCGCGCGCCTCCTCAGACCATCCATCCGCCGGGCCCACGGCAAACACGACATGCTGCGCGCCCTCATCGCGACGTGTTCTCAGCCATTCAGCCAGGGCCTCGGAAGTCATCTGTCGACCTCGCCCGTCAAGCAGCAACACGACCGGCTCCGTGCGCCCCTTTTGGCGGCCGATCCAGTCAAGCAATGCCTTTTCGCTCCGGAACGCCTCCATCCCGCAGCGCGCAACTCCAACACAGCGTTTGAGATAATCGCGCACCAAGCCGTCGTACGCATCCTTTGTTCGAGCCTGGGCGCCGACATGTGCAAGCGTCACTTGCATGCTCACGAGAATAGCGCAAAGCACCCACTCCAGTGCAGTTCCTTGAGGCCGTCAAATCT
>Ga0187874_10001291_pt1 | contig 23616 bp, 22 predicted proteins | sample June2016WEW_16_1_3_FD_132993 | JGI IMG/M metagenome (GOLD analysis project Ga0187874, IMG submission 132993) | Peatland microbial communities from SPRUCE experiment site at the Marcell Experimental Forest, Minnesota, USA - June2016WEW_16_150 | ecosystem: Environmental > Terrestrial > Soil >... | reverse complement strand
TCTACCTTATCTGACAGGTGGTTTTGTGCCAATATACATTCTTTTGTCCACCCTCACTTCTGAAGGTAGGAAAACAATTAAGAAAAGACCTGAAAGAATAAAAGAGGTAGATAAGGAAATAGAAGCCTTCGGCGCAAAAGTCTTGCAGCAGTACTCTGTTTTGGGGCGCTATGATTTCGTCAACATTGTTGAGGCGCCAAACAACGAAGCTATAATGCGAGTTTCTCTAGAATTGGGCGCTCGTGGAACAGTGCAAATAACGAGTATGCCAGCAACACCCATCGATGAATTCTTGGCTATGATTAAGAAGTAAGCTTTCATCTACACCTTCGTTCACTCGGTCAATAAAGCGTAAGCTTTGAAGATATTGTTCAACTCAGCTCCAAAATTTTGACCCAAACGAAGCACCCGCGGCGTAGTTTGTGTATACATTGGATTCTAGTCCAAACCAACCCAGTTTTTGGCAGTCTACGCTCACTCACCAACCGAAGATTTGAAAGAGCCACCTCAGGCTTTTTTAACTTCTCGAAAAATTATTCAAGCTTTCTACCACACAGTGGACATTTCAAAAGTAATTTCTTTTGCAGGTATATTTGTTCAGCCATGCAAGTGAAGCAAAAACATTAAATCTGAGAATCACGTCGCAAGTTCACACACCGCGTTCGAATTGTTTTCTGGGTTTTCCAGGAGCTTTTCGAGTTCATATACTTTCCTGTTGTTCTCGGCGGCTGTTGAGAGGACCTGTTCGCTTTTCTTTTGATTGTTCCATATATCATCGATGATTTCTCTAACCTGCTTTTCATCTCTTGAAATCTTGCATATTCTTTGAACGCTCACAGTTAACGGACAACCTTTTTGCTGTAGTTTATTGTTGAAGTCACTTGCTTTAAGAAGTTGAATATTCATTCTAGCTGCATAGGAAGAAAGCCCTATTGAACTCTCATCTTTCAATTTTATGCTTTCGTTTGGATTAAAGGCACTACCTGCGAACACTCCTACCACACTTTGTTTTATCTCGCGGCCATCCGGGGTGTCCACACCAAATTCTTTGCTCCATCTTAGAACATCAAAGAAGTCATCAATATCTCGTTTGAATATAATCCCCCACTTACAGGACAGCACATACGTTATTGAGGGCGAAAATATGCTCGGGGTTACATCCCAGACACGATCCACTTCTGCGTTTCTCTTCCGACCCCCAACATTTTTGAACAAATGAATAGTGATCCGCCTGGGATCCATTCTTTGTGTCCGATGATTTTGAACCCAGAAATGAGCACCTGTAGTGAATTTGTCTATGAACCACTCGCTGGCAGCTTCCCAGTTATGCCCAACGCGGTTGGCTTTTCCTTTTGTTAGGCGAACGTAGTCCTCTTTCATAATTTTTGCGGCACTCAAGTCGTAGCCGTTTAAGGACTCATGATAGAAATAACGGAAAGCATCGAATAGCTTAACTTCTTTCAAGTCTGGATAAAGCTGCAAAGACCTTTGTATGGCAGCCTCCCCTTCATATTTTGAACAGCCTAAACTGCCCCAGATGTAAGAATAGCTTACAAGCTCCCGTAACCTCGAAGATTCGATGATTATGTCCCTGACCCTGTGAACTCGCTGAATAGTTGGATTTGTTGTTTCGCTTGCAAGAAGAGATTTCTCTGTCTTTTCAACAGCATTCTTAATGGCTTCTTCTCGGGCTACTAATGGGTCTAGCCACGTAATCAGATATCCTTCTTTGAAAGGGGTCTGCCTATCGTCAAGTCTATACCCTCTAACGAAGACGAGCCCTTTCCGTTCCCATCTTCTTACGTTCGACATTATATCGCTGGGTTTGACTTCATTTCTTGAAAGGGCTTTAACTATTTCTGTTGAGAAATAAGCCCTGCGGGAATTGGATTTGATGAAATTAAAGATACAACTTGCCTTGCTTTCAGGCAAAGGTAGTGGATAATCTGAACGCCTATAACTTGAGAACTCTTGATTTCCAACTACTAATGAATCACTACTTCCTGTCTTCAGCAAGTATAAATGATATAGACGAAGGTTTTTAGTTAAGCCATTTCTTCCTTTAAAATTGTTATGGCATACCATCAACTGTACCTTGGACCTTAAAATCAAATTCTTTTGCCAACACCTTCCTAACGCAGCCCAAACTGCACTGTTTTTCATTCCTGTTAATCTAGCAATTTCCATACTGCTCTTTGGTTTTCCGTCGCTTAAAGCCTCTATTATCAACGAAGTTGAGGGGTGCCAAAAGTTCGTCACTAAATACACCTAATCAAACAATCCTCGCGACTGTTCCTCGAATTTCTTGTAGAACTCTTCTTCCCGCACTTTGAGGTATTTAATCGTTGTTTCTATGTTGCTATGACCCAGCAGCTTGCTTATGACGAAAATATCCACTCCATGCTTCCAAAGAGTCACTGCATAAGTGTACCTAAATCTATGACTATACAGGTGAACCCCTAAGATTTTGGTCATCACTCTGAACAAACTGCAAAGACCATTATAATTCAGCCCTCCCGCTCTTGGATTTTTAGGGTTAAAGAAAACATAGTCATGCGGCAAGTTCATTGAAGCCCTAAATCTTAGCCATTTACGCCACTGGTTTACTTGGTTCGGAGATAATGGAATGTATCTTGTTTTTCTGTTATGTCCCTTGCTGAGTTCAATTTTCAGTCTAGGCCTCTCCATTTCAAGTTCCAAGTGTTTTACTCGTAAGTGGCAGTACTCTTGACGTCGCAATCCATGATTTAATCCTGTCCAAACTAGCTGTTTATGAAGCGGTAACACCATTTTCACGAAAATCTTTTGTTGTTCGTCATAGCTTAGGGCAACGCGCTTGTCTTCTCCCACCTCATTTGGAATATCGCCTAAATCCTCCTCGATTTTTAGATACTCTTCCGGTTTGATTATCTCTTCTCTTCTCAGCCACTTCGCGAAGATTTTGATGTTCGCCGCCATAATAAATATAGAATTTTGTCTCATTTCGCCCTGCTCTTTGCGCAGCGTAAGCTTTGCGAAATATCGTTGAACATCTGATGCTTCTAAACGTTCGATGCTTCTGCCCAGATTGCTAACTAAGAATTCATGGAGGGCTAAGACAACCCGGAGTTTATCTTCAACAGTTCGCGGCGAATAGCGTATACTCATGTAATCACTGTATTCTTGCAAAAGGGGCGGCAGATTGCATCGGTCAATCTTACTTTCTCTGTTCAATAAACCTCACGACCTCTCCGAAATCCCACTCAACCTTGCCTTCATCATTGAGTTCAGTCAACACTTCGTCAAGTAAGCACAAACCGCCGTCGCCTGAAGACAGGAAAGGCGCGAGTTGAGGCTCTGCCTTCCTAATATAAACAATCAATCTATCTAACGTTGTCACGTTATTTCTAGTGTGTTGCATAAACTCCAAAACAGCCTCAGCGAGCTTTTTCTTAGAAACACATTGGCTAAGGCCTTTGTCTGTCGAAACAATTGAGACTTTCTTTTCAACCATTTCGAGTTTCTGTTTCAACTCACCCATAGCACCGAGGATTGGCGCAAGGTCAACAGCGGTTTCCCCTCTTTTGACCACACCATTAACAATCTCAGGGTTCGCCATGAAAAAACGCACTGAGGACCTGACCAAATCAACTCTTTTTATTCTGTTTTTTTCGCAATAGCCATCCCAGTCGAGCAGTTCAGCATCCGCTACTCGTATCAGTACGCCCTTCCATCTTGTTTTCATCATAAAGTGGCACCTTAACCAAGCAGTTTTATTTGTATGTTTAAATGTTTATATGCTAATATGACTATAAAAGCGTTGCCATGAAAGCTCTGTCGAATCACTTGTCCTCATCTCTCCCCAGCCCATTCTGAAGAGTCTTCAAGCGTGCAGCACGCAAGTCCTGCTCGGTGACCTCCCGATAGATAAGAAGAATAGCCTGATTCACACAATCTGCATAACTTCTCACAACTCCTCGCTTCCTTAACTCGCACAGAATCCACGCAGCCTCTCCGTGCAAAACCAGGCTCAATCGAACACATCCACCACCACGGGAATAACAAGAATGATGCTTCTTACTTAGCGATGATTCACCGCATTCATCTCTGATTGAACCTGTAGTTGACATCTCAATCTACCTACAAGTAGCATATGTAACTACTCATATAAATGTGTTGGTAAACAAGTAAATAAATTTAAATACTTTGAGTAGGTATACAGATAGTACGGCTGATAACATGAGTTTGAAAAGCAAAACAACAGCAGCCCGACCAGGCTCGCCATCATTAAGAGCCACGGTTCCGGAAGGAATTGTTGCATTCCTCGATCTCAAAGAGAGCGATAGACTTGAGTGGAAAATGGAAATTATCAAAGGAGAAAGAGTTGCCATAGTGAAGAGATTTAAAAAGTGATAACTATGCCAACAAAGAAAGCGAATATTGTCTTCAGTCATGTGGAAGATTTTGTTAATGGTATTCACACTGGAGACTTAGTGCTAAATCCTAAAGCTCAAAACATAATGCTAGACAAAACGACAGGTAAAGGTGTCTTGGGAAGGCGTAGCAAGGAAAAGCGTTCGTTAGCAGATTTGATTGGAGAAGGGTTGTTTCAGTATCAATCAATCAGAAACTCTGTTTCCAATTTCGAATCAATGCAACAGCAGTTTTCACAAATCGATTGGGTGAACATGAATATTGCCATCGGTAGAAGGCTGGAGGATGTTGCTAGTTACCTTCTCAAATACATTGAACAGGCCTACGCTCATAATGTCGTCGATAATGTTGGGATAGGCAAACGCCTCAACGAATGCCAACAAAATAATGAGAAATTCAAGGAAAGAATAGACGAATTAGAGAAAGATAACCAAAAACTCCATAATGAACTAAAAAAGTGGGGAAAAGTGGGTTATGTAAGTGACTTAGAAAAGACAGACAGGGAATGATTTTTGCTAGTTAAGTGCTCGCACTGTGGAAAAATGCTTTCAGCGGATGATTTTGATAGCCACAAATGTGAATTGCTAATCAAGGAGTGCAGACGAATTGAAGTTGTCTATTTCAACGACGATTTCTTACAAGGACAAGAAGCTAATGACAGGTTTGGGGGTTGATGGAGTTCTTTACACATTTGAGGTAGTGCCTCGAAAAGCAATCCCTTACTTTACTTCGTTATCAAAAGGATATCGAAAACGATCCCAAAATTTTTTGGGCATATTTTTGCTATCATTTAGATATTTGAAAACTAGCCGACTTTGTGGCGCTCTAAATATTCTTTGATGGCCAATTCCACTTCAACACTGGCTTTCTTTGCAACCCCATGCTTTTTTACAACATATGACAGGAAACTTTTCCAGAGATCATCATCCACGATGATTGTTGTCCTTCTTGTCCCTCGTTTAGGCATTTCACATAACCACACAGACATATGAGCATAAAGCTTATAAGACTTGAGCATATAAACATACAATCAGTAAAACATACAAACATATAAACATATAAAGATGTGATTAAAGGATGTTTTTCAAAGAAATGCCAATTTCAAAAGAGGCACTTGTCGAGATAGATGCACTCCCCGACCTTAGCAAAAGGAAACCAATTGTTATACTGGAGGAATCGGAATTGGTCAAACTAATGTCAAACCTCAAAAGCCAGAAGGAGCCGTGGATTGCTATGAGATTCAACGATAGCATATTTGTGGTATGGCGAGAATTGGTTTTCCTGCATCCACTAAATAGTTCTTCAACGTCCAGTTCATCGCAATCGAGTGCTCAAGGGGCAGCCGAGGTGATACGCACATGAAAGCTTGCTCTGACATAAGTGAATATGCTTCAAATCCGGAATCGGTAAAAAGCTCAGGAATAAGTGGTTGCCTAGAAACTATTCGAGCCGCTATTTACGTGAGCCATGTAAGCAATCAAGAAAGTTACAGTTTGTCCGAATTTGAGATTTGCCGAAGGTATATTGAAGAAAACGGTTGGTTTGTTTGCGACCTTTATTTAGAGAAGCCCTGCGAGAGTGGCGATAACAACCCCTTATTTAGACTGATGCTTGCAAGGGCAAAATCAGGCTGTTTTGATGTCTTAGTTATTTTAAACCATTCGATGTTGTCGTGGTCATTCTCAACCTTTGATAAGGTGAGCAGATTTCTTGATATGCATAACGTAACATTGCACTTAGCGCGCGTGGATGCATCCGATCAAAACCATCAGGTAACGTGGTTTCAGTACACTCCTTTGGTATTGGTTAATTCAATGTTATAACGTGCTATGAGAAGAAAAGGTGAACAATTTTGAATTTAGACTTATTTTGGCTGTTGTTAGTTCTAGCCGCCATCGCGATTCTTGTCTTCAGGCATCTTAAGTTAAAGACTAAAAAATTCGCGTCAAATAGTTCGCAAAAAGAAGATTCAAACGCTATTATTTCTCAATTGTCAATGCTTGAAGAACGAACAAAGCAACTTGGGGGATTAGAAGAGAAAATCGAAAAGATTAGGGATAGGCAAGATTCTGAATCGAAAGAACTGCGGGAGAGGCTTTACGATGAGTATTCTAAGAGACTTCAGGAATCAATAGAGCTGTTAAAAGAAACCTACGCCAAAATGAACTCAACTACTTCAGGTGCCTTTAGAGAAATTGCTAATCAGAGTGCAGAAGTAGCCAAGCAAATAAACGTAACTACTGCCGATGCTTTCAGGCAAATGACTGACCACAACGTAGAAGTCTACAAGCAAACGGGCGCATCGACGATAAATGCACTAAAAGAAATCACTAGTCGAAATACAGATGCTCTTCAGCAGACGGCTGCACAAATGAATATGAGTACATCAAATGCTTTCAAGGAGATTACAAACCGTAATTTGGAAGTTTACAAGCAAACGGCTGCTCAGTTAAGTAACATGATCTTCAAATTAGAAGGAGCGTTTAAGGTGCTTGAGGAAAGAGAACACACTCAAATGCGCTGTGAGATTGAAGAATTAAGGCATAAGGTTACGGAGCTTGAAAGAGACCCATTAAAGGTTCAACTTGAGGAACTAAGCGAAGCTAGAAATGCCCAAGCTGTCCATGAACAAAGCGTAAGGAAAATTACAACTATTTTCTGGCCGAATAACGGAGAAGTAAAATTCAATGAAAAAGTCGGTCAGTATGTTCCTGACGTTCTCATCACGAATCATAAATTAAAGATAGTGGCTGACGAAGTTACAACGGAAGAGGTAGTTTCTCTCAAAGAAAAAGTGAAAAAAGTAGCCGAATACATGCGTGGACTCAATGCCAACGTTGGTTACGTGATAATACCTAATGCAGGCATAGAGGTAGAAGTCTTAAGAGAAATCAAGCGAACAGTCGCGGAACGAGGCTTATATGTCGTCAGAATTACCGAGTTTGCGGTTCATCTACAAGTTTGGTACGATGTCTCAACAACAGGTATAATCGACTTTGGATCGTTAGTGGAAAGAGGACGCAATTTCCTGCAAATTTTAGAGCCAATATTTGAGGAGTTTACAGCGATAATGCAGAATTTGGAGCAAAGAGATGAGCGGGACTTTAAATATAGACAAAACAGGTACAAAGAGATAAAGTTCTACCCGGGCAAGATCCTAAATGCATTAGAGAAGGTTCCTAAGGAATTAGAGTGACCTTGCAGGAGGTATTTTAACAATTAAGAGATTTTGCTTACCGCCTATAGAATAAAACAATCTGCATAAGATAACACCATAAGGTTTCTCCACCTTTTTTTAATTGAGGAAAAATGTATGTCTCCTTTAGAAGTAGGATTTTTGATGATTCCAAAAATACACAAAATCGGGAATTTTAGTATACTATTAATTATTTGACCCGAGCCAGAAGCGAGTAGCGCGCTAAATTTTACCCCCCAAACCCAAACTGCGACTAACTTATTTCTACTTACACTTACTCTCTCTCTAACAAATACAATTACAATTACATACAGTTACAATTACAGCAAAACTCTCTCTCAACAAAAATAAAAATAACACGCACCTTATTATCTATTAAACATCATATTAAATGAACTGGGTTGTCTATTTGAAGGAAGTAAGCAAGAAAGTAGCTTTTAGTTTTTATTTTGAACATGGCGCATTCCTTAAAGAAAAAGACAGGCAAGAACTGGGTATTTCAATTGGAGAACCTATAAGAGCAGACGCGGTTAAAGAAGACATTTATGGGTATGAAGTATGTAAAGATTTTGAAGAAATAAATCCCGAGACAGAAGCAAAAAAAATTCTTGCATTGTTTGAAAACCTAATAGAAAACCACTTTACATTTCTTACCAAACCTGGTCTAACGAAACCAAAGAATCAGGGTTCAAAGTTGCCCGATCCTTTGACGGAGCTTTATCCAGAACTTGATGTTAGAGCGGATAGTACGTTTGCACACCTGTATACCAAGGTAAGCGAAGTGATTGAGGACCTTGTATTTAATTATCCTCAGTCTGAACCAAATATAAAACCAAAACTAAAAACAGCCCTAAGGAACAGATTGAAAGATTTGACAAGAGACATTTCCGCCAGTCTAACAACTTACTACGAAGACGCTGACTGCATTCTAGGCATAGGAACACACGTAAGCAACCAACTCTGCCAAAAACCGATCGAGTTTGCCTTTGGAATAAGTGAACTGGACCTTGGAATTATAAGCAGGATTTGTGAAGGACAGTTGATAACAACAAATCCTTTTATGCTAAAGTGGGTTATTGACGAGCTTGCCCAATTTAAAAATAAAGAATTAGTTTGGAATTGCGCTGAATATCTTATTAAGAAACCAATTTCTGCGGAAGCGCCTATAATTCCGACAAAAAACCTAAGAATTAAGTGCTACGTTCCAAGCAAAGAAATTATTGAGACAGGCGTTTCTCACGAGACAATTGAAAAACTCCTAAGACCCTACCTAATGTCCTGCAAGCCCTATTTAACGCATTTTGATTTTCTCATGCCATTCACAATTCCTTCAATTGCCTTAGAAGTAAGAGGACCAAAAGACATAATGAACGAACAGGTTTTCACTTTTTACGGTAACATATACAAAGAATCGGATATCATTTTTCGCTTTAATGAAGCAACATCAATTAACTTGGAATTTTTCAATTTCCCTCGATTTAACAAAAACATGCCAGTTGTTCTTGATACAAGCGCAATAGACATATCGCGCCTACCCTTGACCTCTCCTTTCGGTTCTTTTTTTGAGGCTTACCTAAGTCAACGACTCTTGATAATTCCAAAAACAGCTATGCATGAACTTAAGACAAGACTGGGAAGCCCAAATGGAGTTAAGGTTCAAAAAGCATTAGTGCGTCTTAACAAGATGCTAACTTGGGGTTTACTTAAAGAGATCAAACTGGATGGTGAATTTTCTCCAGTGAGTTTGGCAGACAAGAAAGACATAGAAGATCTCAGAGATTGCATAATTTTGGATACGGCTAAAAAAAATAACGGAATTCTGTTTACGAACGATAGAGAACTAGTAAAGCTTGCAAATCTGATGGGCATATACACGATTACATTTTCTGGACTTGAAGAGGACGTTTTGGCAGTCATTAAAGAAAAAAATCTCAAATTAACTCTCAGTGAAGCGGTTAAAAACATTCAAGAGTATGGACGTTTAGAAAGATTGGAAGACTATTCCGAGTCGGATATTAAATGGATGATAGAAGACTTGATAAAACAAAATCGTCTAATTATTCAGAGAATAGGTAGTAAGGAAGTAATTGAATATCTAAAGCCAAGGTTCAAGACCGCTTGAAACTAGCGCGCGCATTCAATTTTCACTGCAGATCCTCTTTATTTTCATACGCCAGCGCGCGCGACAAAGAGGGTTAGAAAGATGAAAATGAAGGTGTATTTTAAATGAGCTGGCGTGGACATAAACCGCTTCCGATAAACTTCCTGCAAGTCGGGAGTTCGGGAAGGGCGGTCATGTCGATGAAGTCGTTGGAGTGAGTTTTCCCACAGGCGGAAAAAAGCGCGGCACTAGAAAAACCAGAGTTAGAAAGACGCGAGCACGAAGAACAGGAGCAAAAGCACAGAGAAGCAAAGGAGCAATTGGTTGGAATTTGCCAATCAACAAGGCCTATAGTTAAAATGGAAATGGGGGCTGTTGACAAAATGAAAAGAAAACGAAGAGTAAACCATCGCAGAGCAAGCAAAGGCAAACACATTCAACCGTGGCAGGGGATGGAAAAGCTTTTTTCAAACAAGGCAAAGTATGGCACCAAAGCTTGCCCCACGCGCGCGCTGGGAAGAGGTTGCTTAGAAATATTGTTTCTAACTGAGTACGCCGTAGCTTCTTTATGGGAAAGTGTATTAAACTGTTACTTCATGTTTGTATAATGCATGAGGGTAAAGTTTTTGGATTTTAATGAATGGAAAGAAGAATACAAGAAACGTAGGGAAAACATAAGGAAAGAGAAAAAGGGGTTAGTTGGCGAGTTAACAGAAATTGTGAGTCAAGTAGAGAAAAACGTAGCTGAAATGGGGAAAATAGTGGCAATATATCCTGATTACTCTATGCTTCTCAAGGGGGATGACTGGGACAAAGCTACTGATTTACTCAAAGCAAGCGGTTTTAACAATCTTAATGACCTCAATGGAAAATGGAGCGAACGTTCCATAATAAGTGAAGAATTAGCTAAGAAATATCGAAATACCATTAACCATATTTACCAGCTTAAAGCGGAAGAAAATGAAGAATTTGTTTTCTGTCCTGAGTGCAAAGGAGTGGGATATAAGACAGATAGGAAAATTGTAGGCGAAACGATTAGAGAAATAGTATTCCGTCTTAGACAATGCACTCAATGCAATGGTCGTGGAAGAGTACCTACTCGAGAGTTGTTAGACTGTTGAGATAATCCTATGTGCCATTTAATCCTACTTTCAAATTTAATATAGAGCGTAAAACGAACTTAATGCTGTTCAGGATTACTTCCCAAACTTTTCCTTTCAGCTGAACGAATAAAAGTTCGAGGGACAGTACACCTATTAGTACTCCGATTTCCATCGCCATCTTCAAAACTCATCTGCATCGTAATTTTACTGCATTTTCCATCTGGAAGCAACTTTCGAAAATATATATCTGTGTTTCCTCGAAAAAAATGCAACATGCCAAAATCAGCTTTTTCTAACAATGATAGGAGATGGGCTACTTCTTCTTGACTTAAACCCAGCATTAGTTGGGCATCTTCCATTAACTTGCTAATATTTTGAGAAGGCACTTTAAGGTTAGGCAATATTTCTTTTGACATTCTTTTAGATTCACCTGTGAAGTTTTCACGGTTGCAATGCATTCAAGGTTCTCTTATTCTCTATATTCTCCCTCTCTTGTCATTTGCTTTCCACATTGTGGACAGAAAGCCTTTGAATCATCTGGCGTATCCATCAACTCTGTTTCACCATGCTCACCGCATTTCCATACCACAACTTTAGTTTTTCCATTAGTCATTTTTGTTCTGTCTCCTTTTATTCACAGCCTAACCATGTTGCTTGATACCGAAAACTACGTCCAGAAAATCTTTGGAGAAAAATTCGGGAGTTATGCCCTTTATCGTCTCCCATTTCATATTTGGATTCGATTCATCTAAATTAATTAGTTGCAAGATTTTTTCTTCAAGCTGTGGATAACTAACATAGCAACCCTTGAGCAAGAATACAGAAAGTCGAGCCGTATCGCTAAGCGAAAGCTGCTCTCCCGCCTTTTGCATGAGTTGAGCTGTTATGCTAACGAGTTCGCTATAGGTTTTATCATCTACACTAATTGTTCGTGCTATTTTTAACACCAAAAACTATATGTTTTTATCAGGGTATAAGTATATCGCTTTACGATATAATTATAAAGTTGTAATTTTTTACATGTGCAACGGGCTTATTTGCATATTTTTTGCGCGCGCTAGCCAATATGCACAAAACAAATCGATACGAAATCACACTAGTGATAGAGAGTATCCACAATTAAATAGAAATTATTAACCATTTCTCACTAACTTAATTGTTTTGCAAGAGTTTTGCTGAGGCTCTGGAATTAAGGAAGAAAATTCTTGAGAAAAAGAAAATGCAAATTCTTTGACTGCAGCTATTTCAATTTTAACCAGAGTCTTCTCAGCCCTAATCTTTTCTCAATTGTTTCTAAAACTAAAAAAGGGGGAAGTAGTTTTTGTCTGGCTATTGCAACTTATGGTCTTTTTCTTAACATCAGCATTACTAGTATAGCGCCGATTATGACTATCACTATGATTATGGCTACGATTCCGTACATGAGTGTGTTATTTAAGGCTAAGCCGTTGAGTGGTGTTGCTGTTGGTGCTGTTGTTGCTCCTGCCGGGTTGACTACGAAGGCGGTTTCCGTGGATGACGGCCAGTAGGATGCACTGCCACCATAGTTTGCATACACTACGTAGCTACCTGAGATGTCAGGCGTCCATTCCAAGTGATACAATCCGTCGGTTGCGTCTGATGTTGTTGTGCCGATGCTTCGGTAATTGCCGTTAGAGTCAAGAACGCTTATTGTGACCGGAACTCCCGTCATGTTTGCTGGCATTGGCTGTTGCATGTAAACATGTGCCATCCAATCGCTCATCTCTGAGTCTGGTACACATGGAACTCCATCTGGGAAGTCATACTTCTGCACTGGTTGCTGCGTTCCTGGAGATACATCGAGAACTCTTCCAGTTATCAGAATACTGTTGCCAAGTGATATTATGTTGTTTTGGACTGATGCTGTTATTTGGCTTGGACCTTGACCGAAAGTGTCTATAGTTGCATCATAGCAGTTCCATGTTACTAGGAAGCCGTCTCCGACAGGTGAAACAGATTTGCTGTCGAAACCCAGTACTCCCCAGACAGCTTTTCCTGTAGTGCAGTTTAGAGCAATTCGTGTGGCGTTCTCGAACAGCGGTGGATCATACAAGCGTCCCACACCAAGGAATAGCATTCCATCACCGATAGCTTGGCAGCCTTGGGTCCAGATTGGATACACACCGTAGGGTGTGTTATACCCAGCGCTTGGTGGATAGTAGGTCCAAGATAGTTTTCCTGAAGTGAGGTTGATCGCGCTGCAGTAGCCGCCAATGTCCCATATGTAAATCTGGTTATAGGCAGCGTCACATTGGATTGCAAGGTGGGTTAAAGCGCTACCTGGGAATGATGTTGGTCCCCATAGTGGCTTTCCAGTCAGCATTGAGAATCCATAAGCTGTAAGGTCGTCTTTGTCAGTCAAGACGAAGACATCGTTGTTGACCGCACCAAGCGCAACCGAATGTTGATACGGTACTGTATTGTTTGTTATCCACATTAGGGCTCCGGTGCGTGCGTTCATTCCTGCGTCAATTTCCCAGCCAACAGATGATTGAGTCGAAAGCACCGGTGCTGAGCGCAGAAGTATTACGTCTTGTGTCACTTTGGCAATGCTTAATGCTGGGCTGATAGCGTTACCGTTGATTGTAGTCGGAACTGTCACGTTCCATTGATCACCTGCACTAAAGGCGACTGTGGTTGGTGGTCTAAGCGTCATGGGTCCAGCGCCAGTTGTAATTCCGCCCGCAAAGCATAGGGTTTCATTCCACAAAGTGAGATTGCCTGAGCTGATAAAGTAACCTAACATTTCACCTACGTTGTTGTCATTGGTGTTTTCATCTCGTATAACGCTAGGATTGATTACGCCGGTAATGTTTCCAAGGTATGTTCCATCAAATGCTGAGTATATTCTCCAGGTGGTTCCAGTACTGGAGAACAAAACGCAGGTAGAGCCATATTCCTGCATTGAGTGCTGCGAATATACACTACCCCTCGAAAGTGTCTCTGCGGTTGTCTGACCCGCAACACTTGGGGTTCCTGCCGCAGCTGGCCCAATACCTGGGGCTCTTGACCATAGTAATTGTCCTGTCCTTAAGTCTATGGCATTCCATGATGTTACACTACGCATACTGTTGTATTCCTCGTAATAGAGCACGCCTTGCATGATTATGCCATCCCAACAGCTGACAAGGATTGATGTAGTCATGAAGTTGTGCATCTCGTCGCCTGGCGCCGGGCCGCCGGGTTGACCGCCTTCAGAAGTTTGCTTTGTCCACATTATGTGAGCAGTGGTTGGCGCAGTTGTGTAGGGGTTAAAGTTGCTTGTAGCGTCATATGTTGATCCTCCAAGCCAATCGCCCGCAAGGACTGACCAGCCGTAGTTCGTTGCTTCGATTGGGAAATCCCAGTATGCGGTTGGAAGTGGGGAACTCTGAATCGTGGATATTGGTGTTTGTTGGACGGTAACCACGACTACAGAGCTGCTAGCGGGTTCCATTAGATCACCAAAGTATGCTCCAGCCGTCATTATTATCTGTCCTGGATAGAATGCCTGGAAAGAATAGTTGCCAATTTTTGTAGGTGTGAATTCTAGTGAGGGGATTCCTCCTGTAACGTCAGCTGTGTATGGTCCCATGTGTGTTACTGTTCCATCCGGAGCGGTAATGTTGATTGCTAAGCCATGATATAGATCTCCTACACCTCCTACACCAGCAGTGGGGGTAGGTTTGTCTAGAAAAGCTTGCATGTATATTGGTTGACCGACGCCAACTGGGTTAGGTGAAACTTGTATCTCCATCCACGTTGGAATTGACATAGGTGGGGCAGGAGCTAACGTCGCAGTAGGAGACGGAAACGGACCAGAATCCGACAGAACAGAGACAGTGCCGTCAGCAGAATTAGCGACGAAAATCTCATTCTTACCAGAATCATAAGCTACAGCCGACGGAGCACGCCCAACACCAGCAGAACCAACAACAGCGTTATTAGCGTCCGAAATAACCGTCACAGAGTTAGAACCCTGATTCGTCACCCAAACCTCGCCTTGACCAGAATCATAAGCCATACCAGAAGGTCCAGTGCCCACGTTAACGGTTGCGACAACAGTGTTGGTGGCGTCCGAAATGACCGAGACGGTGCTAGAACCAAAGTTGGCAACGAATATCTCGCCCTTAGCAGGATCATAACATAAGCTCTGAGGAGAAGTTCCAACGTTTATGTTTGCAACCACAGTATTGCTGCTATCTGATATGACTGAGACAGTGTTTATCTGCTGATTGGTTGTGAATATTTCGCCCTTAGCAGAGTCATAAGCCGCTGCCGTGGGGTATGATGGGTTGGCTAGTGCGATTGTTGTGAGGACGGTGTTGGTGCTGTCCGAAACAACAGCCACATTTTGGCTAAAACCGCAAGCCACATAGATCTCGCCCTTGGTGCCATCGTAACATGCACCCAACGGGTAGGCTGCAATGGCGGTTGTGACGGTTACGGTTGTAAGCGCAGTGTTAGTGCTGTCCGATACCACCGTTTCAAAGCTGGACTGAGAATTGGATACCCATATCTCGCCCTTACCAGAATCATACGCTAAGCCCAAAGGAGCAGACCCCACACCTACCGATGCAACAACAGCATTAGTTGTATCAGATATGACCGACAGCGAGCCAGTCCCAGAGTTAGATGCAAACACTTCGCCCTTGCTGGAATCGTAAACTACGCCCAGAGGAGTAGCGCCCACAGTTACAGTAGCAGTTACGGCAACAGCGTTAACCGAATTGACTGAAGCGACCGAAAAGAAAGTAGCTAAAACCAAGCAGAGAATCAAAGCTAAACTAGCTAAACTCGTTGCAATTTTGTTTTTTAGCGTTTTCATTTTGTTTTTTCTTCCTTTAATTATGATACACATTACTGTGTACGGTTCGCAATATGGGTAATTTTGTTTATAAAATGCTGTTGTCTGTCTAGAGACCTACACCAATACGGTTGTAGTACCATGAGCTGCCGACACAAACTAAATTTATAAGTCTAAGCGCCGATAATACAACTGGGGGGCAGGTGTGGGGGGTAGGTGTTGCTCGATTATAACGAGGACATCAAAATTCTAGAAGAGTTAGGATTGACATTTTCTCAAGCGAAAGTTTACTTTAATGCTGCCAAGTTGGGAAGGGCTAAAGCAAAAGACTTATGGAAAGAATCAGGCGTGGGCAGGCAGGAACTTTATAGAATATTAGACCAACTGTTAGAGATGGGTTTGATTGAAAAGGAAATATGCGTTCCAACACAATTCAGGTCACTGCCCTTGTCAAGGGGAGTCTCATTACTATATAATCGAAAGCGCGATGAAGTTTTTAAGCTAAAGACAGAAACACAAAAAATCATGCGTAAAACCGAAAAAATGGAAATAATTGAAGCTCCGGAATCTGAATTTCTTATTCTCCCAAGAAAATACTTGATGGAAAACAGAGGAAAACGATCTTACAACAATGCAAAGAAAAGCATCGAGTTTTTTTGTCCATTTCAAAGACTTGTGAATGCTTTTTCTTATAACATCAACATTTACGGTGCCGCAGTAGAAAGAGGTGTTGACATGAAAGTTATTACTGAGAAGGTAGACGCCGATCAATATGAGCTCCTAAAAAGAAGTGTTAACTTTATTTCGAGAAGAAACTTTAGCTTAAGGGTTGCAGCGCCATTTGATCGTGTAGCTTTCTCAATTATCGACGGAAAAGAAATTTTCATGGCCGTAAATCCTGACAAAAGTGTCTTTGAAGACCACACGCTGTGGTCAAACAACAAATCTTTGATAGCCTTGGCTCACAAATATTTTGATTTTAATTGGAATCTCGGAATGGAACTTACGCAGAATTTTTCCGCACGCATGGTCAATTAAAACCGATAGCATACCGTAACTTGACAGTTTTAAACGCATGTTTAAACCTAACCCCCTGCACTTTTTGCTTATTTTTTGCCAATGAGGTGCTACAGGAGCGGGGGTAGTAGTTCTCTTCAAGAGTATAACCTCGTCGACAACGCTTGGTTTTTCTCCTGTGCTAAACAGTTGTTCTATGGATTTGAGGTCAATCTTGTCAAAGATTGCCAGCAATCTTGGGCGACCTTCAATCGTTCTATGGTCTCCTTTTTTATAACCTACGGTTGTCACACGGTAAATATAGCGAGCCACATCCCATACGAAGCTCATAATTTCCCCTTTTGAAGGGATTACGCTCAGTTTGCCACCGCTTTCACCGATATAAGCCATGTCTGCGGCTATTATTCTATAAAGCGACTTCGAACGTTTTTGAGCGTTTTAGTTGGCTGGAACCTCCTAGACGAGTTTTAAAGGAGGAACAGGATAAGTTCTTAAAAGGTCTCCACTGAAATGGTTACTTAGCAGGTCTGAACCACGAAGAAAAGTTAGTATTAAATGGCAAAAGAGGGTAAAATAAGAGTAGCGATACGTTTTTTTTAACCTACAAGTTAAACTTACTTTACTATTCCTTACTCACGCGAAACCATAACAATGGTCTAAGTACTCAATTAATCTGCAGTATTGATGGCGTTGTAAAAACCAATTCAGAATCTCAAATTGCTACTTCTATTCAACGTTGCAGGAAATAATTGACCTAAGGCTTCAAACTTAACTCCAGCAAAACGCCTGGGAGCAAAAAGTTTGCACTATAAATTGCGCTATAGGCTCCTCTCAACTACTATGTCGCATCAAAAAAGCTTCATTGGCTGCCCCGTTAAGTTATGTTTGGTTTTGTGTTTTTAGGGGGCAGCCTGCTCCGCATATGTTTAGGGTTGGGCACTCATGGCATTTTTCGGGAACGTATTTTCTTTCTCTTATTTTGAGGCAGAGTGGGTTCATCCAGATTTTTTCCCACTTGTCTTTGAGAATATTACCCAATGGCGTGAAGTAGCTTTGGCATGGGATAACGGTGCCGTCTGGTTCGATGGCCATGTTTATGCGACAGGCGCTGCAGCTTTTAATTCCCAACTCAAGTTTCAGCGGGTTCACCTCGCAGTATTCGGTAGGTGTGTACCACGTGAAGTCCATACCTAACTGAGCTGTTTTGTCTCTTATCTGTGTCAAAACTGGCTCCAAGGAAGATTCTTCTAGAGCGAAACTCTTCGCTACTTCAGGCGCTTTACCCGAATAAATCAAGCTGTTGCTAGCAAAATGTTTCACCCCAAGTCCATGTAGAAACTCAATCGTGGCTTCAATGTCCTTGACGTTGTACTGGTTTAGCGTCGTGTTGCTTACCGTGAAGATGGGCAATGAAAGAGCGTTCTTCAACCCTTCAATTGTCTCCTCCCAGCTTCCGACTGCGCCAGTTATTTTATCATGAACCTGTGGGTCGTGGGATTCAACAGTTACCTGCACATGATCCAAACCCGCATCAATTAGCGATTGCAAATAGGCCTTATCCTTCAAGTTGCGGCCGTTCGTTACCAACCCAGTAACCACTTCAAGTTTCTGGGCATACGCTATCAAACTTGCAAGATCATCTCTTAAAGTGGGTTCACCACCAGTAAAAACGACCTGGGGGATACCTAGGCCATGAAGTTTATGGATGACTCGCATCCACTCAGGAGCCGTCAATTCGCTCGTCTGTCTGGGTCCACCAGCATAACAATGAATACACTTGTTATTGCAACGATATGTCAAAGCAATATCCATACGGAATGGCGCGCTAAGCTCTTTTTGGAAAGGCTCAATCTTCTCAACATTAAGATAAGAAACAGGACATACATCTGGCGCCTTCGCAAACGTGTTCACAGCAAACAGAGTCTCTTTGTAATCCTTTCGGGCAGTATCGGCATCAACTTTGTAGCGTCTCAAAAGCTGCTTAACCGATTTGTCTTCCGACTCTCCTCTGATGAATCCATGCACGATCTCGGTTGCTGTTTTGTTAAGAAACACCACACGCGAAGCATTAATCACAAGAACGCCCGAACCATCTTTCTCCAACCGCAAATGCAAACGCAAACCAGCATAATCGCCCTCCTCAACCTTGAGATGATGCAATGCTTCTCTTTCCATCTTAAACAAATTTCGAATCCCCATTTACCTTCCCCCTCCACCCGCGCAAGCACACGCACAACTGACACAAGCGCAAGCACAGGCGCAACTGTGACAAGCGCAAACACAGGATGGTTTATTATTCACCGAACCCGAACGGTCAGGAGCCTGAGACTGAAAAGGAACCAGCTTATTCGCGAAATCCTGCATATTCTTCACCAAACCATTCGACGCCCCCTGCAAACCATGCACAACATTGTTGGCGAAATCTTGTCCAGGCAATGCAACAGGCTTAGCTGGATCCGACGGCGCGCTTGGAGTTTTGCCGATCAGTGGTCCAACTTGTCCAGGAGTACGTGGACCACCCCAATACCACCACCAGAGAGGATTGGGATAAATGATGATGTTTGATGGAAAGACGGCGGCAAACCGATTATCAAACTTATCATCTGCTAGTAGCCAATCTAAGTTCTTATCCAAAGCATCTCCCATCAACTCGGAAGTCCCTGCCTGAGACACTTGCTTCCAAGCCGTATCAACGATAGACTTGTAATAGTTCACGGTATCGTCTCTAGAATAGCCCTTCAATCTCTGATTCACATTATTCACAAGCCCCTGATAAGTCCGCGCAAGCGCAGCGTCATCAAGCGTTCCATCCGGCTTAATTGCTGATAAGAAATCAATCTCATAATACCTTGGCGAAGACCCAGGATTTCCAGCCTCACCCTGCGGAGCATCCACCTTCATGAGCTTAAGAATCGGGGTCGTCTCAGTTACAGTCACCATACGCTTCAAGAGAAGACCATACAACATCATCGTTATCACACGAACAGGCTTCAACCCCATAACCAACCCCGCCTCAACGGCCGTTAAGGTCCGATTAGCCCCCAAAGACTCCACAGACAAACTAGGCTTAACATAAGCAGCCTTAGCAATCCCCACAAAAATCGCTACAATCACAATTGCCACGAACAAAAACGCAATGCCGCCAAAAACTGCATATACAGCATCCGAAGACCCCCCACCTCCCCCAGGCGCGAAAGTAAAAGGCGGTGAGGTAACTGGCGGAGGAGACACAAACTGCTCAGGAAAAGACACTCCAGCCCTAAAAGTATCGCCTGGCGCCCAAGCTGTTCTCTCCCAAAAAACGGCCGTCTGATTCTGATCCACAAACACATTATCAAAATTCAAGTTAGTTGGCGATTTCACATCACCTGTCCCAACTCCTGCGGGAAGCACAATCTCCAATCGAAGATCCTCCGTGCCAGATGCAGAATCAAAGGTGCTAGGATAAAACTGCAAACCTGCATTCCCAGGATTTGTCGTGTCAGGAAAAACCATAGAAGGAACAACCGCGTCAACAACAAACGAATAAGGCTGATTCAAAACAATCGGCTGCTTCATAAAAACATCAATTCCAGGCGTGACAACCGCGGAGAGCCCATAGTCCAGCGCCGCACCTGACTGATCTTGAGCATACTGAACCTGATAACCGCTCGTAGGCATTCCAACTGCAAAAATCCCCTGAGGAGAACCTGAAAGATAAGTGTAAGTAATATTGTACAAGACATTTATCGAGCTATCAGTGTTGACTTCAACTCTGACCCATTCCTTACTCACACTGTAAGTAACCTGCGCTCTCGCTAAAGGCACAAACGACAAAACCACCAAAAGCGCCAAAACAACAAGAACCAAACCAAAACTGGCAGACTTTTTCAGTTTTACCATGTTGGATCCTCTGTTAACTCAAACTTGTTCCCACAATAACCGCAAGTTACAAAAGGTTTTCCATCAATCACCTCAGTCTTAGTCGGGTCCACGATCGCCCCACAGTTGGGACAATGAATCTCCTTTATCTTAAGCGGCCCCGTAACCGTTACCGTTTGCTTAATCTCCATTGGCTTTTTCTCCCGACTCAATAAGACCAAAGCCACAGCCACTGCCAAAAAAGCTACTCCGATAAAGAAATTGATAAACCCAAGATTAACCGAAATCATAAAAACCAAGCCGAAGAAAACCAGAACTACCGAAACCAAATAAACAAGAGCCTTAGCAGCACCCCGCACCAGGCAGCAGTCTCCAACAAGCCTACTCTAACAACGCCAAGCTATAACTTTTATCCACAAAAGCCAAACGCACGCGCGCTAACCTAATTAAAATTTAATCTTTTTCCCCCATCCCTACTGTCCTACTAACACACGCCTACGGCTAACACACATCTACGGCTTTTACTATTCTTCTTCTACTGTGGACTCGAAAGTGCTTGACTCTGGTCACCAGACTCTCAGACCCACCTGCGCGTGCCCGCTTTTGCAAGAGCACGCATACGCTAAAGACGGCAGAAATTATTTGCATTCGCGTTAGTGATGAGTACCAAGCCTAATTTTGGCGTTCGCTGCAATCGTACCATAGTCTTTGTCTGTAAGCCATCCTTGATCTCTCAGACTTAACAATCCTTTTTCGATTTCCTCTAGTGCAGAACTCTTTGCCAAAATATTGTTTTCCTCGCCAATCTCCTTAAGTTCTGTTTTAAAAATACTGTTTCGTTGGCTTTCCGACTGAATCGTGTCTGCTAGTGAAGTTATTGCCTTGAATCGAGGAACAAGAAAAGCCTTTATTTTTGCCCTTCCCAAAGCACCCTTAAGCCTTGTTGAGATATCAATGCTACCCACTGAAGACGGAGGAATAACCAAATAGCGTTTCTTCTCCTGAACACAATCATAGCGAACTACATAGAACGGCACATATACCAAAGCTTTGTTAAGCTTTTCTGATTCTTGTTTTAGCCAAAGTTTTTCAAATTGGGAAATATCTTTTTCTCTAACTATTGTTGTGCTGCTTATTTGATCACACAATAGTTTGGTTTGTTGCTGAAGTTTTTCCATTTCTTGCTTGTTAGTCAAGATCTTCGCGTCTCGCAAAGTCTCTATCTCTACTAAGTTTTTACGGGCTTCTTTGATGCCAGCTTCTAAGGTAGACCTCAGTTCCATAGCTTCAGAAGTTCTTTGATTTTCTAAATCCTTAAGGTCCTCCTCGCTCGTCTTCAGCTGATCCTGGATACCTGAAAGTTCCTGTTTAGCGACGTTTGCTTTTTGTTTCCACCTCTGTTTGCCAAGCTGATCATCAAGATTGGCACGGGTCTTTGCCTGCAACTGATATTGTTCGATTTTGGAAGTGATTTCTTCTTTGGATTTTTCAAGTTTCATCTTTTGCGTATGTAATGGCAGTTGTTTGCTCTCAAACTCTTTAGCTAATTCAATGGTTTTTTTATCATACTCTTCTCTTAGTGCATTGACTTTGGGAGCAACAATTTCTTCTTCTTCGTTTATTTTAGCGGCAAATTCTTCTCTGATGGCTTTTGTGTGGTCATTAAGTTCTTTGAGAAAGGTTTGGGTAGCCTTGTTAAGAAGTTTCATGCATACGTTAAGAGTTTTAATGTCTTTTTCGAATGTAGAACGGAGATCAGCTAGTTCGTGAGTTATAGATAGAAGTCTCGATTCTTCTATTGTTGGAGATATTAATCCAATGTTTATTGTTTGATTTTCTATTTCTGTTGCTTCTCGGCGATACGAATCCATCTCTTTTAGAAAGTCTGGGTTGCTAATCAAGCCTTTTATGAAAAGATTCTTTTCTTTGACAGTTGCACCAAAATAGTTCGTATGGTCAGTAAGCAGTGCCATGTGGGTTCCAAGTGTTTTTGAGCCAGTTTTTAGAATCCCTGCAAGAGGTTTGGCATTTGAAATCATGGCAAATTGCAGATTGTAGTCAAAAATGCCTAGACCATCGAAGAGGAGAACTTTGTTGGATAAAGGGAATAGCCATAGAGGGTAACCAATTTTGGCTATGAAAGCTATATTTTCTTTTGAGCGTTTTAAGAGTATTCGTCCACCCTTCTTTCGGTTTAGCTCTGATACAGAAAAAACTGCAGCTATCTCCATTTCTGAGGTGAAGGGTTTTCTTCTTCTTTCGGAAAGAACTGAGAAAGGAAGAATATACTTTCCAACTTCCGAGACAGTCTCTTCGGACATGAAAATCCCTGCATAGGTATTATTTAGCTTCTTTTTTAAAACTTGTCGTCGAAATGTTCCCATTTCAAAAAACCAAATTTAGCGCGCATGCCTGTTCCTAAATTCCTAAATTAGTGAGTCCCGCACCCCTTTATTGAGGTGAACAATGAAGAGGTACGAGGCTCTAGAAACCCTCTTCTTCAAGACCAATTTCAACCTGTTTCTTCAGAGCAAGCACTATTTGGGTTCGAATCCATTCCCCCGCGCCATTTTTAAAGGCATATTTTGGGCTTATTTAGGCAAAAAGAACTTGAGAGTGGCTCTTCAGCGGTTTCCTCGGAAAGTAATTACAATAGGCGTCAGATTTTTACCGGTAAACAAGCCATTAACTTTTCAGAAACAGAGAGTGCGAAGTTTATTCTGCCTTGGACCACACGTTTTGTGAACAGGCGGAGAATTGTCTTAGTCTACACATGCCCAATGCAAGCGAAACACCTTGTAAATTGTGCTAATGGCGCACTCTGAATTTGTTTAGTATTACTTGTTTTCACCTTTCGACGCTGAATTCCAAATCAGCTCAAAATGACTTTGAATTACACCAACGAAATAGGCATTGTCTGACCACAAATATTTAGCCCTTTGAAAATCGATGGTTGTTCCAAAGAATATTTCTTTCTTGTCTATTAGAACCGCCGCGGCTGGAATAGGGGGCGTAGCATATCGTATCTCAAAACACGAGTTCCCGATAAGAGCCTGAGGGACCTCCAGCCGTAATTCTTTGTCTTTAGGGTTTTCCATAAGATATCGAAACTTAACAC
>Ga0187874_10001273_pt1 | contig 23884 bp, 24 predicted proteins | sample June2016WEW_16_1_3_FD_132993 | JGI IMG/M metagenome (GOLD analysis project Ga0187874, IMG submission 132993) | Peatland microbial communities from SPRUCE experiment site at the Marcell Experimental Forest, Minnesota, USA - June2016WEW_16_150 | ecosystem: Environmental > Terrestrial > Soil >... | reverse complement strand
TCGCCCTACCCGCCTCTCCCCACCGCCATTCGCTGGGACCTGGCGTGGAAAGGCGCGTTGCTGTGCGGCGTGGGCGCAGCACTTCTCACGGCTATTCCTATCGTCTCGGTCGGTTGCTGCCTTTGGATGCTCGGAGCCGGCGCGCTTTCCGTCTCCCTCTATCAGAAGCGCACCCCGGAGACCCTGATCACGCCGGGCATGGGGATGAAGCTCGGCGCGCTCGCCGGACTCTTCGGCTTTGTCGTGAATTCGGTGGTATCGACCGTCTCGTTCCTGACACTTCGTTCCCGCGGCGACTTTCGCCACGCCATGGAACAACAGATGCAGAAGCAAATGGCCGCCAACCCCGATCCCAAGGTGCAGGAAATGATGCAGCGCATGGTCGAATGGATGACCACGCCGCAGGGTGCGGCCACAATAATCGTGTTCTTCCTACTCATCATGGGAGTGGTGTTCGTTTTGTTCACCGCGGCGGGCGGCGCACTGGGCGCTTCCATGTTTCGTCAACGCCGGGAGTTCCGCTAGACATTACCTGTCGCTGCGCGCTGGCCGCGCTTGCTGGTGGAATGGAGATATTTCAAGAACTATCCGAAAATTAGCAGGAACCAGCCACCTTCCGTATTGTCGACCATCCGCCAAGGATGTTCTTATCACCAAACTCTTGCTCAGAAGGTGCGTCGTGGGCTCGGTGCAAGGTTGTCACGGACTCAGGAGTAGCGATCCTCAAGCTTCCCGAAAATATTGGTAGCTGAGTGCTTCCTTGTTACTGGGCGCCCCACTTGTGATCTATTTTCGGCGGGTGCTGCAATGTTTGCATTACGACACAATACTGTTCCGTTTTCTCCCGCAACGCGCTTAACTGCTCCTTGGTTGCCTGCGGCGCGCGGACGTCGAACGTGACCCTGATGTTCTCAAATCCCACAGCCGCCTCTTTGGAAATTCCCAAAGTTCCTTGCAGGTCCAAATCACCCTCGACGGTAACGTCGATGCCCTCGGTCGGTATGCCCATCGCCGCGGCCACCATCTGGCAGGTGATCTGTGCACATGCGGCGATTGCGCCCAGCAATAAGTCTCCGGAGCAGGCACCGGTACCTTCTCCCCCGACGCCTTGGTGGGCTTGCGCCTTGTAGATCTCTCGGCCCAGGTCCACCGAGCAGGTGACAGGAGCGTCGGTCTGGCTGCCGCGTGCCTTCAGGGTGATTCGCGAGCTCGACGGATTTTGGCGATACTGCTCCTTCAGCGGGCGCTGCAGCGTTCGAATATCCATGAATTCTCCCACGATTTTGAGTATTATAAGCCCATCTAGGGGTGGTGCCGGCGTCGCGGCATCGATTTAAGTATCAATTCCACGCGATCACGTAGCGCCGACCAGTCGTCTTGGCTGTTCAACCGCTGCGCCAATGAGGTTCATGGGCCCGCCGCACATGCCAGATCCAGCTCCCTCCACCCTGTCGCCAGGTACCCGCTTCGGCGCGTACGAAATCCTTGAGCAACTTGGCGCCGGCGGCATGGGCGAGGTGTATCGAGCCCGCGACACGCGCCTCGGCCGTGAAGTCGCCATTAAGACGGTTTCGCTGCATGATCGCCGTTCGCAAGCGGAAGCCCTGACCCGCTTTGAGACGGAAGCCCGTTCCGCGTCCGCGCTCAATCACCCCAACATCGTCACCATTTACGAGCTCGGTTGCGTGGACAGCACGCACTTCATCGCCATGGAACTGGTTCGTGGCGAGACGGTGCGTCAGTTGCTCGCGTCTGGCCCCATTCCGTTCCGCAAGGCAATGACCATCGCGGCACAGGTTGCCGACGCTCTTGCGCGGGCCCACGAAATCGGTGTCGTTCATCGCGATTTGAAGCCCGACAACCTCATGGTTTCCGTGGACGGCGCGGCCAAGGTCCTGGACTTCGGCTTGGCCAAACTGCTTGCGCTCGACCACTCGACGGATGCTGACGCTTCCACCTCCATCAGCAAGGACGGGGCCGTGATGGGCACGCTGGGCTACATGTCGCCGGAGCAGGCCAACGGCTTGAAACTCGATTTTCGTTCCGACCAGTTTTCGTTCGGCTCGGTGCTCTACGAGATGGTCACGGGAGTTCCCGCGTTTCAGAAGAAGACCGCTGCGGAGACCGCGGCTGCCATCCTGCGCGACGAGCCGGAGCGGATTGTTTCGCGAATGCTTCAAGCGCCCGCTCCGTTCATTTGGATCGTGGAGCGTTGTCTTGCCAAGGACCCGCAGCAACGTTACGCATCCACCCGGGATTTGGCCCGCGACCTGGCGGCGGTGCGCGACCGGCTGGCCGATGCGCACGTCAGCCATGCGGAGCCGCGCCCCAGCAACCTTCCAGTGCCGCGTACCGCCTTCATCGGCCGCGAGCACGAGGCGGCCGCGCTCCGCCAGCTCCTGGGCCGCGACGATGTGCGGCTTGTGACCCTCACCGGTCCTGGCGGCATCGGCAAGACGCGGCTGGCTTTGCAGGTGGCAGGCGAAATCGGGGACCAATTCCCATCCGGCGTGTGCTTCGTTTCGCTGTCGGTGGTCGGCGAGCCCGGATTGATCGCTTCCGCCATCGCCCAGGCAGTGGGAATGCGCGAGACCGGCAATCAGTCGGCGCAGGAGGGCCTGAAAGACTACCTTGGCGCCCTGGATCAGCCGATGCTTCTGCTGCTCGACAACTTTGAGCACCTGGTCTCCGCCGCCCCGGCCATATCGGAGTTGCTCTCGGCCGGCCCCAGGCTCAAGATCGTAGTCACCAGCCAGTCGCCGCTGCACGTTTACGGCGAACACGAATTTCCGGTGCCGCCGCTGGCGCTTCCCGATCCCAAATCCCTGCTGCCCCTGGATGTGTTCTCCCGTCTTCCCGCGATTGCGCTTTTTGTGGAACGCGCGCGCGCGGTGAAGCACGACTTCGTCCTGAGCAATGAAAACGCGTCCGCTGTCGCGTCCGTCTGCGCTCGCCTCGACGGTCTGCCGCTCGCCATCGAACTGGCGGCAGCGCGCATCAAGCTGCTCTCGCCCTCCGCCATGTTGGCGCGCCTGGAAAGCTGCCTCAACCTGCTGACCGGCGGCGCCCGTGACCTGCCGACGCGTCAGCGCACCCTTCGCGGCACCGTCGACTGGAGTTACGGTCTGCTGAATCCTGCCGAGCAAACTCTCTTCCGCCGGCTTTCCGTATTCAGCGGCGGTTGCACCCTGGAAGCGGTGGAGGCGGTCTGCGATACCGCGGGCGATCTGGGTCTCGACGTGCTCGACGGCATGGCTTCCATGGTGGACAAGAGCCTGGCGCAGCAGGTGGAAGAGGCAGCGGGCGAAACCCGCTTCGTCATGCTCACAACCATCCGGGAGTACGCACTCGAACGCCTGGCCGCCAGCAATGATGTAGCTGCCACTCGCCGCTCCCATGCTGCGTATTACCTAGTGATCGCCGAAGAGGGTGCGGCGGAAGCGGCCGCTCATCCCGAATGGCTCGATCGCCTGGAAGTTGAGCATGACAACTTCCGCGCCGCCCTGGCATACCTCACCAAGACCGGCGACGCCGACTGGGGACTTCGCCTGGGTTCGGCGCTGTTTCACTTTTGGGAGACGCGCGAATATCTCACCGAGGGCCGCAGCCGCATCGCCAGGCTGCTCGCTTTGGAAGGGGCTGCCGCGCGTCCGAAATTGCGCTCGCGCCTGCTGTTTTCTGCCGCGGTCCTGGCGGGCGAGCAGGGCGATTACACTTCGGCGCAGCGATTGTTCGACGAGAGTCTTGAGACCTGTCTGGAGCTGAACGATAAACGCGGGGTGGCGGTTGCCCTGAACGCGCTGGCCGTAAATGCCCGCGATCGCGGCGACCTCGCAACTTCGTCCTTGCTGTTCGAACGATGTGTGGCGATTTGGCGGGACGAGGGAGATCCAGCCGACGTTGCTCGCGCTCTCAGCAATCTGGCGAACGTGACCAAGCTGCAAGGCGAAGCGGCGCGCGCGGCATCGCTCTATGATGAATGTCTGGCGATTTTCCGCAAAGTGGGCGACGTAGCCGGTATCGCCTGGACGTTGAACTACCAGGGAGATGTTGCCCGCGAAGGCGACGATGTGGCCGCGGCCCGTTCCTTCTACGAGCAGAGCCTGGCGGCCTTCAGCCTTTCACGCGATGGATGGGGAATCGCCAGCGCCCTGTCCGATCTAGCCGGCCTGAGTTGGGACCAGGGTGACAGTGACGATGCCCGCCGGCTGTACGGTGAAAGCATCCAGATGTTTCAGAATCTGGGACACAAGCGCGGCATCGCCAGGGTGCTGGAGTGCCTGGCCGCCAACGCCGCGGCGCAATCCAATGCGGTGCAAGCGCTGCGCTTTGCTGGGGCCGCGGCCGCGCTGCGCGAGCGCCTGGGCACCCCGCTGACGCCCGCCGAGCAACATAAACTGGAGAAGGTACTGGAATTCGCCCGTCGAACCCTCGACAATGCTGCAGGTCTGTCGGCGTGGATGGAAGGCTGGGCATTGCCGGTAGAGCAGGCCATCCAGGAGGCGCTTGCCTCCGGCGCAGAGCCCACTCTTCGAACTGGAAGCGACGGATAATTCAACCTGCGGTGCTGGTATCCATCAACCGCCGCACCGCCGAGATGCGATTGGCCGGTAAACCAACGCGCCGGGCATGTTCGCGAATCGTTTCCTCGTCCGGCGCAAGGTAGACGCAATAAACCTTATCGCCGGTGACGTAGCTGTGCAGCCACTTTATTTCGGGGCCCATCCCCTTCAGCACGTCCACCGATTTTCGCGCGACTTCCTGCAACTCCGCATCCGATAAATTCCCCGCGCCCGGGATTTCCCGCTCGATGACATATTGGGCCATGACCACCTCAGCGAACCCGCTCATGGTAGCAGATTCTTAGCGTGATTCGGAAGCGCTGCCTTACTTGCGACACAGACGTTGCCGCTTCCAGTTGCCCCGCGCCTCCCGCTTTGCGTATGATTCGAGCGGCATGACCAAGGCCTCCACTGACTCCTCGAAACTCCGCGAAAAATCGCAAATCCTTTCCGGCTCAGAGATTGAGCGAACGCTCGTCCGCCTGGCGCACGAGATTGTCGAGAAGAACAACGGCACCGCCAATCTCGGACTGGTTGGGATCATGCGGCGTGGCGTGCCGCTGGCGCACCGGCTGGCGAAGATCCTGGGGCGTATCGAGAAGGCGCCGGTTCCGGTCGGCACGCTCGACATCACGCTCTATCGCGATGATCTCTCTACCGTAGGTCATCGACCGGAAGTGAAAAAGAGCACCATGGAGTTCGACATCCGGGACAAAGATATCGTGCTGGTGGACGACGTTCTCTACACCGGCCGCACGGCGCGCGCCGCTCTCGATGCCCTGTTCGATCACGGCCGCCCGCGGCGCATTCAGCTCTGCGTACTCATCGACCGTGGCCATCGCGAGTTGCCCATCGAAGCCAGCTTCGTCGGCCGCAAAATTCAGACCACGCCCGACGAGTTCATCGAAGTCAAACTGCAGGAGAGCGACGACGCCGACAAGGTGCTGCTGATGGAGCAGGTGCCGCAAGGAAAATGAAGCCATCACTGGGTTCACTGCTAAGCATCGACCAGCTTACGACCGAGCAGATTGAAGCCATTCTGGCGCTGGCCCGGCGCATGGACCCGAATCGTCCCTCCCGCTTACTACATGGCAAGCGAGTGGTGCTGTTGTTCTACGAAGCTTCAACCCGCACCCGCGCCTCATTCGATTTCGCCGCCAAAGCCCTGGGCGCCATGACCACCCTGGTCACCACAACCTCCTCCAGCATCGAGAAGGGCGAGTCGCTCATCGACACCGGCTGGACCGTACAGGCGATTGGGGCTGACGTGATCGTGATGCGGCATCCCAACAGCGGCTCGGCCCACTTGCTGGCGCGCTACATGTCGGTGCCCATCGTGAACGCCGGTGACGGCATGCACCAGCATCCCTCGCAGGCCCTGTTGGACGCGCTCACCATTCTGAACCACAAGAAGGAACTGCGGGGATTACGCGTGGTCATCGTGGGCGACGTGTATCACAGCCGCGTGGCGCGCTCCAATGCGGAACTGCTCTCGCGCTTCGGCGCAGAGGTCATCTTCTGCGGCCCGCGCAACTTTGTGCCCGAGATCGCAGCGACACTGGCGCCCGGAGTGTCGGTAAACCACGATCTGAATGCCGCTTTGCAGGGCGCCGATGTAGTGATGGCGCTGCGCGTCCAGAAGGAGCGGCTCGCCGGAAGGCATCACAGCGTCGAAGATTACATCGCACACTACCAGGTGACGCCGCAGCGCATGATGCTGGCCAAGCCGGACGCTATTCTGATGCATCCCGGTCCGGTCATTCGTGGTATGGAGTTGGCCAGCGAAGTCGCCGATGGCCCCCAGTCGTGCATTCACGAACAGGTGCGCAACGGTGTGAAGACCCGCATGGCAATTTTGGCCATGGTCCTGGGAGGTAGAGCTGGCCTTTAGGCCAGCGTCCCGGGCGCTTTATCGAGTAGAGCAGGCTTGAGCCTGCGCAACAAATTGATATGGAATCGCTTCTCATACAACGCGGGCGCGTGATCGATCCGGCCAGCGGCGTCGATCACGAGATGGATGTGCTGCTGCGCGATGGCCGCGTCGCAGCCGTCGCCGCTCCGGGCAAGCTGCGTGGTCAGGCGACTCAAACCCTGAACGTGCGCGGGGCCATCGTTGCGCCCGGATTTATCGACATGCACGTCCATCTGCGCGAGCCCGGCCACTCGCACAAGGAGACGAAGGTAACCGGGACGGCCGCAGCCGCAGCCGGCGGATTCACCTCTGTCTGCGTAATGCCCAACACCCATCCGGTAAATGACTCGGTTGAGATCACGCGCTGGATGCTGTCGCCCGAGCGCGGTGCATTGGTGAACGTGTTCCCAATTGCCGCCGCGACCGTCGGCAGTGCGGGAGAGAAGTTAACGAACTTTGCCGCCTTAAAAAAAGCCGGCGCTGTAGCCGTCAGCGACGATGGCAAGCCGATTCTCGAAGACAAAGTCATGCGTAACGTGCTGCGGAGGGCCGGCCGCCTCAATATGACGGTAGTGCAACACGCAGAGGATACTCGCGTGACCGTCGGCTGTTCCATGAATTATGGCCCAACCTCGTTCCGGCTGGGCGTGCACGGCATGCCGAACTCCGCCGAGTCCAGCGTGGTGGAACGCGACATTGCCCTGGCACGCGAGACTAAGGGCCGCGTGCATGTCGCCCATCTCTCCACCCGCGAGGCGCTGGAAGCCGTGCGTCGTGCCAAGAAGGCTAAGCTGCGCGTGACCGCGGAAGTTACGCCCCACCACTTCACCCTGATCGACGAGAACGTCGGCGAATTCGACACTCACTACAAAATGAATCCACCACTGCGTTCAGTGGCCGACCGCGACGCCATGATCGAGGGCATCCTCGATGGAACCATCGATGCCATTGCCACCGACCACGCCCCCCACGCCTTCCACGAAAAGCAAGTCGAGTTCGAACGCGCCGCCTTCGGCATCACCGGCCTGGAGACTGCACTGCCCATCGCCCTCACTGTACTGCATCACCACTTCAAGCTGACCCTGTGGCGCATCGTTGAACTGCTCGCCTCCAACCCAGCGAAGATCTTCGGGCTGACCGGGCGCGGCACGCTCGCCAAAGGCGCGCACGCCGACGTCACCATCTTCGATCCCAAGAAGAAGTGGACCTTCGACGCCTCACAGTCGTTATCGAAGTCCAGGAACACGCCCTTCGATGGATGGAGTTTTACCGGACGAGCAGTATTGACGATTGTTGGCGGAAAAGTAGCTTACGAGGGATAACATGCCGCTTCGATTTGGCAACTTTGATGGTGAGCCGGCTTCAGCCGGCGGCACACTCGGCATCGACGACGCAATCAGCAGCGCCCCCGCAGTTCCCAACATCAACCCCAGGCCGCAACGAACCACCATCCAATTGCCGTGGAGGCCAACAACCTCCGTCACCGCGTCAAGGCCATTGATCAGCGTCGCCACTATTAAGAGGCGCATCGCGATTGAACGCGACGTCCTCACCATTAGCCCAATCGCTGCTCCCATGTAGATTCCCAGACACCGCGCACAAATTGCGACGGGCGCGCCGAAGATCCAGAAGCACCGTTCCGGCCGCTGATGGCAGACGAGCGCGAAGCCGCGCTGCAGCGCAAATCCGAGTACCGCGAAATTGTGCGTAAGGAAATACGGAACCGCAACAGCCGCCCAGAGGACGGACATCGCAGCCAATGTCCACGGGTTCCAGCGAACTGAAATGCTTCTATGTGGCGTGACCAACTGTGACGCAGTGGCCATCAGCCCAGAATCCCCATCCTCTTGCCCACCTGCTTCAGCGTCTCCAGCGCCTGGTCGAGTTCGTCCTTGGTATGCGTGGCAGTCATGATGGTCCGAATGCGCGCTTTGCCTTCGGGCACTGTCGGAAACGCGATGCCCGTTCCCATCACGCCTTCTTTGAACAACTCGCGCGAGAAGTCCATGGTCGGGCGGCCATCGCCCACGATGATCGGCGTGATCGGAGTCTCGCTGGCTGGCGTGTTCACGCCGCCGATGTTGAACCCGAGCGCTCCCAACTCCTGCTTCCAGTAGCGCGTGTTCTCCCACAGCTTCTCGATGCGCTCCGGCTCCTGCTCCAGCACATCGAACGCCGCGATGCACGTGGCCGCGACTGACGGCGGATGCGACGTCGAGAACAGGAACGGACGGCCGCGATGGTAGAGGAACTCGATAAGATCGCGGGTGCCGCAGACATACCCACCGAGCGCGCCAATTGCTTTCGACAGCGTGCCCACCTGAATGTCGACGCGGCCGTGCAGCTTGAAATGATCGACCGTGCCGCGGCCGTTACGGCCCAGTACGCCGGACGCGTGTGCGTCGTCAACCATCATGATCGCGCCGTACTTTTCCGCCAGCGCGGTCAACTGCGGCAGCGCGCCGATGTCGCCGTCCATCGAGAACACGCCGTCAGTGATCAGTAACTTGTGGCCCGGCTCGTTCTTGATCTCGTTCAGCAGCTCTTCGGCGTGCGCGGCATCCTTGTGGCGGAAGACCTTGATCTTGGCGCGCGACAGCCGTGCGCCGTCGATGATGCTGGCGTGGTTCAGCTCGTCGGAGACTATGAAGTCTTCTTTGCCGAGAATCGCCGAAACCGTTCCCGCGTTAGCCGTGAAGCCCGACTGGAAGACCACGCAGGCCTCCACATTCTTAAAGCGCGCAATCTTCTCCTCCAGCTCCATGTGGATCTTCATCGTGCCGGCGATGGTGCGCACCGCGCCCGATCCCACGCCGTATTTCTTCGTGGCCTCCAGAGCAGCTTCGCGCAGCTTGGGATGGGTCGTCAGCCCGAGATAGTTGTTCGACGCGAGATTGATGACCTTCTTGCCGTCGAAAGTACAGACCGGCGCCTGCTCGTCATCGAGCACGCGCAGCTTGAAGTACGTGCCCTTCTGCTTGAGGTCGTTGAGTTGGTCGGTAAGGAATGAGAGGGGATTCGTGCGAGTTGCAGTAGCCATGAATGAATGTCTCCGAGTGCGACTGAACATTCTATCGCCCTTTGGCCCAGGGAAAGTACCCGCCTGCGCGAAAGCCTATCCTGAGAGCGCCCCAAAGAGATATGGTATAACTGTTATACTTCAATGCGATTTCATTTTGATGAGCGGAAGAGCAAGCGGTTGAGGAAAAGTCCCGGGCGTGGAGTCGGCTTCGAAGAGGCGCAGGAGGTCTTCTCTCACCCATATTATCTGGATCAGCGTTCGGCCTGGCCTGAGCAGCACCGTGCCATTGGGTGGGTTGGAGACCGGCTTTACACCGTCATCTTTGAAGTGCGAGAGGATACGCAAGGAGAGTACTACCACCTCGTTACCTTGTGGAAAGCAACGAGGCAGGAGAAACAACTTTATGACGAACACTCTTAGACAACGAAAGCCGGTATCCGCCGAAGCCATCGCCCGGCTGGCAGAGCAGGGTAAGGATGTGTCGCGTTTTTTTACCAATCGCGGCCGCATGATGGCCCCGATTCAGCGGGTCAATGTCGATTTTTCGGCGCCCATGCTTGAAGAGCTGGACAGGACGGCGGAGGAATTGAACATCAGCCGGCAGGCGGTAATCAAGACCCTGGTTCGTCAGGCACTCGATCAGCACTACCTGTCGTCTGCAGCAAGTCCTCATCGCCGGAGGGCGAAATCGCAGTAGCCTGAACTTGCTTAGCCAGGAGATGTTCGAGGTTACCGCGTCCCATTCGGGTACACCAGAATCTTGCTGGCCTCGCCGGTCTTCAGCAATTCCATGCCCGACGCAAAATCCTTCATGGCGATGCGATTCGTGATCACCGGGTGCAGGTCGAGCTTGCCCGCCTTCAGCAGTGCGGTCATCTGATACCACGTCTGATACATGCGGCGTCCGTTGATGCCCTGCACCGTGGCGCCCTTGAAGATGACCTCTTCGGCGAGGTTGAGTTCGACTGGTTTGGAGGGAATTCCGAGCAGCGACATGCGGCCGCCGAGGCGCAGGATTTTGAAGCCTGTTCGGATGGCTTCCGTTCGCCCCGCCATCTCCAGCACCACGTCGACGCCGGTGCCGCCGGTGTTGTCCGTCACGATCTGGTACACGTCGTCCTTCGTCGGGTCGAGCACAAAGTCCGGGCCCATTTGCTTCGCGATCTTGCGGCGATGCTCGTTCACCTCCAGCGCAAAAATCTGCGTTGCGCCGCAGGCGCGCGCCACGGCAATGGAGAACAGTCCAATCGGCCCACAGCCGGTTATGGCTACACTCTTGGCGGCGATATCTCCCGCGAGCACGGTGTGTACCGCATTGCCCAGCGGATCGAGGATGGAGGCGTACTCCCGCGGAATCGATGCATCGAGCTTCCAGATGTTCGACTCGGGGATGACAACGTATTCGGCAAAGGCGCCATTGGCGTCGACGCCAATGATCTTCACGTGCTGGCAGATATGCGCTTCGCCGATGCGGCATTGCAGGCACTTGCCACAGGCCACATGCATTTCAGCGGAGACGAAGTCACCTTCCTTCACGCTGGTAACTTCGTTGCCCACGGCTTCGACCGTGCCGCAAAACTCGTGCCCGGGAATGAGCGGCGGATGAATGCGGCGCTGCGCCCACTGGTCCCACTGGTAGATGTGCAGGTCGGTGCCGCAGATGGAAGCGACTTCAACCTTCACCAGAACGTCGGTTAATCCAAATTGCGGTTTGGGAACTTCGCGGATCTCCGTGCCTGGCGCGGGCTCCGCCTTTACGACGGCAAGCATAGTATTCGGCATGAGGATGGCTCTTTATCTCCCACCCTGACGAACTGCGGCCAGAACGGGGCACCCGCCGTTTGGTTGGGGCGAGTGTCGCCCAGTGCGAACAAGGAACGGTGGGCAAACGCACAAGTTTAACATCTTCCGCTCTGGGGAGAAGCGCGGCCCTCAGGGATCTTGCGGAGATCTATGCCACTGCGATCACGTCAATCTCCACCAGCACATCCTTGGGCAGACGCGCCACTTCGACAGTCGCACGCGCAGGTGGGCTTTGCGTAAAGTAGCGGCCATACACCTCGTTCATCGCGGCAAAATCAGACATGTTCTTCAGGAAGACGCCGGCCTTCACCACCCGCTCCAGAGAGCTGCCTGCGGCCTTCAGAATGCCACTCAGGTTCTGCAGCACGCGTTCGGTTTGCGCGGCCACGTCGCCGTCGACGAGTTGCTGCGTCGCCGGGTCCAGTGGGATCTGCCCTGAAACGAATACGAATCCGTTGGCCTTGATGGCCTGTGAGTACGGCCCAATGGCCTTAGGAGCCCCGTCGGTTGCGATCACTTCGCGCATACGTCCTCCCGGATGAAACCTGAATGCTGATTGTCGCACAGGAACGCAGCCAAGGCGCTCTCATGCCGAGTGCAATAGCCGAGTGCAACAAAGGTCTCGCGCTGAAAGATCTAACGTCCGATGCAGCCGGATCGGCAGTCGCCTGCACAGCACCCCCTGCCTTATACTGGAAGCAGCGGCGAACGGCCCTAAGCCGTTCGCTCCTTCAATTACAGGATGGCAACAACTGCAAATCCGCAACCGGCGGACTCGCCGGAGGTACGTCGCTATAACCGCGTCCAGCGCTGGCTGAGCATGGCTGACGCGGTGATTGGCTTTGCCTTGCTGGTCGTGTTGCTGGTGACCGGCTGGACTGGCAAGCTGCGCGACTGGTCCCTCATGGGCTCGAAGCAGCACTATTTTCTCGCCGTCTTTCTCTACGTACTGATGTTTTCGGTGATCGCCAAGGTGCTGAACGCGCCGTTTGACTTCGTCGGCTTCCGGCTGGAGCACCAGTATCACCTTTCCAACCAGAAGCTGCGCGGCTGGCTTTGGGACGAATGCAAGGGCTGGTTGGTCTCGCTGGTTCTGGGAACCATCATGGTCGAGCTGGTATACGGCATCATTCGCCTCGCGCCGCAACGCTGGTGGATCATCGCGTGGGCCGTCTTTGTTGGATTATTCCTGCTGATGGCGCAACTGGCGCCGGTCATCCTGATGCCAATCTTCTACAAGTTCGAGCCGCTGGCGAATGACAGCCTGCGCGAGCGGCTGACCAGGCTGGGCGAGCGCGCCGGCACACGCGTCCGCGGCGTCTACGAGTGGAAGCTCTCGGAGAAGTCGAACAAGGCGAACGCCGCGCTCACCGGCATGGGATCGACCCGCCGCATCATCCTCTCCGACACCTTGCTGCAAAATTACAGCGATGACGAAATCGAGGCCATTCTCGCGCACGAACTCGGGCACCATGTGCACAAGCACATCCTGAAGGCCATCCTGACCCAAGTTGCGATCACCTTCTTCGGCTTCTGGCTGATCAACGTAGTCTTGCGGTTTGTGATTGCGAAAAACTGGTTCCCAGTGCTGGATCCGCGGCTCTACGACTTCGCCAACCTGCCGCTTATCGTCCTGGTCGCAACCATCTTGGGCTTCGTTCTGATGCCGGCACTGAACGCAATTTCGCGCCATCACGAGCGCCAGGCGGACCGTTACGCGTGGGAGAACACTCCCGCCATCGCGCCGTTCATCAGCTCAATGCAGAAGCTCGCCGATCAGAATCTTGCCGAGCGCGAGCCGAACAAGTTCATCGAGTGGCTCTTCCACTCGCACCCGTCGATTGGTAAGCGCGTTGCAGCAGCCGAAGCGTGGGCGAGTAAACAGCCGCAGGCGGAAGTTCAGCCCTTGGCCTGATCCTTGCGCTGGCGCAGGATAGCTTCAACCCTCCGCAGATCCCCTTCCGTATCGACTCCCACGGTGTCGTAGGGCGTTTCGGCAACGTGGATCGCGATGCCGTTCGTCAAGAAGCGCAACTGCTCCAGCCGTTCGTTGCGTTCCAATTCTGACTCTGGCCAGATGCAGAAGCGATCCAGCGCCGCCTTGCGATAGGCATAGAAGCCCAGGTGCTTGTAGTAATGTGCTGTTCCAGCGCCGTCCCGGTCGAAGGGAATCGTCGCCCGCGAGAAGTAGAGCGCCTTCCCATCAAGTGCAGTGACAACTTTCACGGCGTTAGGATTGTTTACGTCTTCCGGCGAGCACGGCGTCTTGAGAGTGCCAACCTCTACGGCGTCACACTCCATCAGGTCGAGCAGCACATCGAGATGTTCACGTCGCGCCAGCGGCTCATCGCCCTGAACATTGACGTACACATCAGCATCGACCGTCTGGGCGACCTCGTGTACCCGATCGGTTCCGCTGCGATGCTCCGGTGACGTCATGCGGTAGGTCCAGCCGTGCTGCCGGCAGACGGCGGCGATTTCGTCGGAGTCGGTAGCGACGATGACCTCGTGCAACTGGGCGCAGGCACGCGCCGCCTCATAGACGTAGGCGAGCATGGGACGCCCGGCAATCTCGCGCAGCACTTTGCCCGGCAGGCGCGTTGACGCGAGCCGCGCTGGAACAATGGCGATAGCTTTCACACACCTAGTTTCAAGCGGAGAACACAAGATGGCAAGAGGCAGTGCACTGCCGTAGCCAAAAGCATCTGCGTTGACACAAGAGTGTCATCCCGACCGAGCCCGTTTTAGCGGGTGAGTGGAGAGACCTGCTGTGCTACCGCCGCTGGTCGAAAGTTCGCTCTTTGTTGGGGAACATCAGGTCCCTCCACGCGGACTGATGCCCTTGGTCGGGATGACACCCTATTTCTGGGAGAATGAGCGCACGAGCGAACAGCGAAGAGCGAACGGCAGGCTCGTTAATTGACCGCAACTAATCGCGGAAAATAGAATCAATAACTTAGAACGATTGTGGGGTGCTCGCTTTGCCTCTTTATGAGTATCAGTGCAGGAAGTGCCATAGCCTTATGGAGCGGATACAGAAGTTTTCTGATGCTCCATTGACGACCTGTCCCCATTGCGGAGGCGAATTGGAGCAACTGATCTCGGCGCCTGCCCTGCAGTTCAAGGGTTCGGGATGGTACGTCACCGACTACGCCAAGGGCTCGTCAAAGGACAGCGGCCAGGCTAGCAACGGTTCCGCCACGGCGTCTTCGTCGGAGGGCAAATCGAATAATTCCAAAGGGTCGGACGATTCCAAGAAGTCGGCTGATTCCAAGAGCAGGGACACCTCTGGCGCGGAAAAAGGCAGCTCCACATCAGATCCAGCCAGCCGGTAAGAAATAGCGGCGGCGACCAACCGATCGGCTTCGCGGGCCCATGTTCAGACGTCACAGATGCATGTGATCTTGGTCTCTTATCCGTGGGTTAATGCTAGGTAGCCGGACACCCAAGGATTAGAATTAACCTCGTTCGAACACTCGTTCGCAACTCGGCTCCATTGAATTTATACGTTCACTTTCCAAGGAGGTACCGGTCATGTCGAAGGATACTTTGACCATCACCGACCAACGCACCGATAAAATTTATGAGACGCCGGTCGAGCTCGGCACCATCCGGGCCATGGATCTGCGAAAGATCAAGACTGGTCCTGAAGACTTCGGTCTGATGACCTACGATCCCGCATTCACCAATACGGTTTCTTGCAAAAGCAGCATCACCTACATTGACGGCGACAAAGGTATCCTTCGCTACCGCGGCTACGATATCGAGACGCTGGCCGAGCATTGCACCTATCTCCAAGTTGCCTACCTGCTGCTCTTCGGCGAATTGCCGAACCCGCAACAGGACAAGGACTGGACCTGGGAGATCACGCATCACACCATGCTGCACGAAACCACCAAGCACTTCATCGACGGCTTCCGTTACGATGCCCATCCCATGGGCATTCTGGTGAGTACGCTGGCGGGCCTCTCCACCGTCTATCCGGAAGCCAAGAACATCCATGATCCAGTAAATCGGGAGAAGCAGATTATTCGCCTGATCGCCAAGATGGCAACCCTGGCGGCATATTCTTACCGTCACCGGCGCGGGCATCCGTACGTTTATCCTGACAACGATCTCAGCTACCCCGAAAACTTCATGAACATGCTGTGGAGGATGACCGAGCCAAAGTACGTTGCCAGCCCGGTGATTGCACGTGCGCTGGACGTGCTGTTCATCCTGCACGCCGATCACGAGCAGAATTGCAGCTCCACGACCATGCGTGTCATTGGGAGCGCGCAGACCGATCCTTATCTCTCCATGGCAGGAGCAGCCGCGGCGCTGGCCGGACCCTTGCATGGAGGCGCCAATGAAGAAGTATTGCGCATGCTGGACGAAATCGGTTCGGTGAAGAACATCCCCGCCTACATCAAGCGCGTCAAAGAAGGCGAGATCAAGCTGATGGGCTTCGGGCACCGGGTCTACAAGAACTACGATCCGCGCGCGCGCATCATCAAGCAGGTGGCCGAAGAAGTGTTCGAGGTTACCGGCCGCAACGACCGGCTCGACACTGCCCTGGAGTTGGAACGCATCGCACTGCAGGACGACTACTTCGTTACCCGCAAGCTGTATCCCAACGTAGATTTCTACTCGGGAATCATTTACCAGGCCATGGGCTTTCAGCCGGAGATGTTTACCGTGCTGTTTGCCATTCCCCGCGCGGCCGGCTGGCTGGCGCAGTGGAACGAAATGGTGCAGGACCCGGAGCAGAAGATTGCGCGTCCACGCCAGATCTACACCGGAATCGACCATCGCAAGATTCCGGTAACGCAGGACGAGAAATCCGCGGTTAAAGTCGGGTAAACCTCGGAGCGCAGGCCTTTCCTTCGACATAGGGCGGAAGAAAGCGGACCTCCGGGTCCGCTCTTCTTTTGCGTCTGACTTAGCCGAGCCCACTACCAGGCTCGCCGCGGGCTGCGAAGGATGCGCGCCGGCAGAAAGATGATTGCCTTCAGCAGCTCCAGCACTCCTTCGACCGCAATCCCCAAGATGCGGAAGGGCAGCAGGAGCAGCCAAACAATCGGATAGAGCACCAGGAAAATCAGAGCCAGGGGCCAGCAGAAGATCAGCAGGATGCACCAAAGCAGAAAAGTGAGCATGACAGTCACCTGGATTCTAGTACGACAATCGGGCCGGCGAAGTTCCAAGCCGGCCATAGCCGCCGCTGCCTCGATTCCGGTGACGGATGGCCTGGTTAAGCCGACGGTCAACCGCCTAGATTGATCGCGATCGTTCGCGAGGGGTCGCTCGCTTCAGATTGCGACCTTGCGCTAGTCTTGTTTTATTTCTGTTTATTTCTTGACAGAGTGCCGGTTGGCAAGTAAAAAGTCGGTTCATATCTCACATAGCCCTTGGCAAGGAGCGAGTATGAACAAGGCGGACCTGGTGGAGAAAATAGCAGCCGCCCACGGTATCAGCAAGACCGCCGCTGGAGGCGCAATCGACACCGTCATCGATTCGGTCACCAGTGTGTTGAAAAAGGGCGGTCGCGTAACCCTGGTCGGATTCGGAACCTTTTCGGTTTCGCAGCGCAAGGCACGTAACGGACGCAATCCGCAGACTGGAGGCGTCATCAAGATTCCCGCTCGTCGAGTGGCGAAATTCGCGCCTGGCATTGAGCTGAAGAAAGCAGTTAACAGGAAATAGCCGGCAATCGACGCTCCGCACCGTTGCCACGGCGACAGTCGCAAGGGTTGGTTCGCCAGGATCGATCGATACCTGGACGAAGACTGCGGTCTGTCAACGTCCTCCAAATGTAGCGCCGGGAATTGCCTCGGCGCAGTTCCGCCAGTGAATCTTTCTCGCCGCTTGCCTCGTCTAACAACGAGTTCCGCAAGCACGCCGGGTTGCCGCAACGCTGCGGTATCCGGTAAAATCAACATTCGCGGTCAATTGCTTAGGAGTTTCAATGAAGGCAGCCATCCATCCGACTTATGAGGAAGTGCGTGTCCATTGCGCCTGCGGCAACACGTTTCTCACCCGTTCCACCCACAAGGGCGACATCAACGTGGAAATTTGCTCCGCGTGCCATCCGTTCTTCACCGGCAAGCAGAAGCTGGTTGACACCGCCGGCCGCGTCGAGCGTTTCCGCCGCAAGTACGCCAAGAGCGACGCTGCCAAGAGCGAAACCGCAAAGACTGACGCCGCAAAGACCGAAGCCGCAAAGCAGTAGCTCCTTCTTTCGAAGATCTCGAAGCCTCCGCTGTGGCGGAGGCTTTTACTATTCGCCCGCACCACTCAGCGCATGATCGACTGATAACGCTCCCGCGCCTTTGATCAGTATCACCAGCCCCATCGCAATCGCGAGCAGGTGATATTCGAAGCCCTCACCTTTTTGTTGGCCGTACCAGTTCATAAAGAACCCATTGTGTACGTGCACAGTGGCGATCGCGACCAGCATGTTGACGATGATGCCAAAAGCCGCGATGCGGCTGAGCAGGCCCACGATCAATCCCAGGCCGCCAAAGAATTCGGCGCAGATGGCGAGAAACGCCAGCGGCGCGGGAATGCCCAGCTGTTGAGTAAAGAAGCCCATGGTACCGTGGAAACCAAAGCCTCCGAACCAGCCCAGCATCTTCTGTGCGCCATGCGCGAAGAATACGATGCCCAGAACCAGGCGAATCAAAGTGAGTGTGAAATCGTTTGAGGTAGCAAGCAGCTTACGCAACGTAGTCCTCCCGGCCGGGCGATTCCTGTGCAGCAGTCCAGCCTCGTTAACCTTCTGCTAAGCCAGATGCTTGTTGCAACACACAAGTTGCGGAAACATTTCCGGGGCTTCCCCGAAGAGCCGGCTACTGTTTATCGCTTGCCTTGAACTCGGACCAGGGATTGCCCTTCATGTCTGTCAGGATCGGCCGCTGCCATCCGAACTCGGGATGTTCCTTCAGAAACGTGTCGGCGATGAAATCTTCGCCGCAGGGCCGCCCCGCACGCGCCTGCAACATCATGTTCTTCGCCATCGTGCTGTCGGCAGCCTGCGCCGTGACGGCACCGGATGGATTATATGGAGGCTCGGACCAGGATGGTTCCCCAGTGGCAGAGTTGGTAGTGTGTCCGCAAAGTCCACGCGAATTGCGGTCTTCTTTGCCTTCATAGGAGTCCCAGTGATCGGCGAGGAACTTCTCTCCCACCTCCACATCGATCTGACCTTTGTTCGCCGGCATGAGTTGCTCCCAGCGCTTGCGCCGCGCATTGGGCGAACTCGACATGTCGTTGGGATCGAAGTTGGTCTCGAGTTTGGTGAGTTTCGGATCGCTGGGGAAGTTTGAGCCTTCGAAATAGCCATCCTTAGTGCGCCACACGCGGTGCAGCTTTAGCCCGATTTCGAAGCGTGCCACCTCGCCTGTCTTGTTGTCGGCCAGCAGCCAGTCATTGGCATAGCCACCGTTGTTACTGTCGAGCATGATCTCGACGTACTGGTCGATCGAGCTGGCATATTGCAATGCCTTGCGCGCGCGCACGAACTCCGGCTTGCCATTGGGGTCGAACCCGGTAAAACCGGTGATGGTCGTCTCCGTCACCATCAATCCCGAGGAGTTGATGCCGAAATCGTCGTCGCTGACAATGATTCCGGGAAAACCGTCAGTCAGCATGTGATAGCCATGCGTCGGCACAATGTCGAAGATGATGGTCCAGCGCTTACCTGTCGCAATGTCGGTCCAATTGCTGTGAGCGATGACAGGCTTATGGTCCTTGGTCCATGAACCGGTGGCCACGAAAGCACTGCAGTTGCCTGGCGCCTTCAGGTCGGGAGCATTGGCCACCTTCTGCTGCCGGTCCAGCGTGGGGACGTAATAGTCCGGGACCTCTTCCATCGCGTTCAGCGCGACTACGTCCCACACATCCATGCTCGAGCCGCGTCCTTTGAGCCCGTCGGCGATCCCTTGCAGTTCCTGCTGGTATTCCTCGTCGATATGGGGCCACAAGATGTTCTGCGCCGTGGCACGATAGAAGTTCCAGTCGCGCTTAGTGCGGTGGACATCCTTGAACTGCACAACTCTGAAGCCGTCCTCGATTTCAGGTGCCAACAGATATCCGTGCTGGTAACCAATGTCGGCAGGCGCGCCTTCCAGATGCACATAGACCCAGCCGCCACGCTCGAAGCGATAAGCGCCCTTCAGTCGTGCCTCGTCACCTTTAGTTGCGGTTTGTTTGGCAACGGCCGCGCCGGCGAAACCACAAAGCAAACTTGAAATGATCAGGCACCGGAAAACACCTCGAACTGCAGCACGCATAATTTCACCGCTTCCCCAATAACACCAAGACGGCAGCAGCTTATCTATTTCCAGCGGGAATAGCAATTGTCTGCGTCTCTCCATTATGATCATGCGCCTGGGGAACACATGCAAATGAACTGCAAGGCGGTAGCGCTAATGCGCCGGATCGCTGCTTCTGCCAGCTTGGCGATCTGCCTGGCGACAACCCTGACCTCGCAGGAAAATCAAAGCTCCACTGGCACCTGGAAGTTTGCCGTCTCGGGGGATTCCCGCAACTGCGGCGACATCGTGATGCCCGCTATCGCCGCCGGCGTGCTCTCTGACGGCGCCGAATTTTACTGGCATCTGGGTGACTTCCGCGCGATGTCCAAGATCGACGAGGACTACCGTAGGACTCATCCACAAGCCGGAATGCCACAATATCTCGCCGACGCTTGGCCCGACTTCATCCAACACCAACTGGTGCCTTTCGGCAAGCTGCCTCTGTTCTTGTCCATAGGCAATCACGAACTGGTGGCGCCCATCACGCGGACACAATACATCGCACAATTTGCTGACTGGCTGGATCAACCCGTGCTGCGGCAACAGCGGTTGGAGGACACCCCGAATGATCACCAGGTGACAACGTACTATCACTGGATCGATCGCGGGATTGACTTCATCAGCATGGACAACGCTTCCGCCGAGATGTTCGATCCGGTAGAGATGACATGGTTCAAGATGGTGCTGGCGAACGATGCGAAGACCAGCGCCATTCGCACGGTGGTGCTTGGCATGCACGCTGCGTTGCCCGACAGCTCTTCTGCCGGCCACAGCATGAATAGCTCGGTGCGAGGACAATCGAGTGGGCGGGAAGTCTACGCCGAGCTGTCCGCATTCCGGAAGACGACCAAGAAGAATGTGTACGTTCTGGCCAGCCATTCGCATTTCGTCATGAACGATGCTTACAACACCGCCTGCCACAAAGGCGACGTGTTACCGGGATGGATCATGGGCAGCGCGGGTGCTGTGCGTTACCGTTTGCCGGCCGACCGCGCGCTCTCCACCATCGATAAGACCGATGTCTATGGCTATCTGCTGGCCACGGTTGTGCCGGACGGGTCCATTACCTTCCAGTTCAGGGAGGTCAAGGAATCCGACATTTCGGCCAGCGTGGTTAAGCAGTTTTCACGCGATCAGGTGAGCTGGTGCTTCGAGCAAAACAAGTCCGACTACACGCCCGAGGACCCAACCTGTGATGCTGGCTCGCCCAGTGGCCGGTAGCCCGTGCCGTCCGGAGTTACCCAAGTGCTGAAACTCCAGGCTTCCGATTACGACAAAATCCGCCGTCACGGCGAAGAGACTTACCCCAACGAGTGCTGTGGCATCCTTGTGGGCGCGGTTGAAGGCGATGTTCGTACCGTGCTATCCGCAGTCCGCTGCAACAACGTCCGCACCGATTCCCCGCAGAGGCGTTATGACATCGACCCGCGCGACCTGGTGCGTGCCCAGCGCGAGGCCCATGAGAAAGGACTCGATATTGTCGGGTTCTACCACTCCCACCCCGATCATGCCGCGCAGTGGTCGCCAACCGATTTAGAAGAAGCCCACTGGATAGGCTGCTCTTATGTGATCACCGCTGTTGAAAGGGGCAAGGCGACGCAGACCAACTCATTCGCACTTACCGGAAGCCGTGAGGAAGATAAAGCGCTAGCGGAAGAGGAAATTATTCTAGTTGCTAATTGCTAATTGCTGCTCTTATCCATTCCCAACTGCCAAAACAAAAACGAATAGATATCCGTCCAATCCTCGACGATCTTTGAAATCGGCTTCCCTGCCCCGTGTCCGGCTTTCGTTTCGATGCGCAGCAGGATTGGATTCGGACCGCCATTGTTCGCCTGCAACTCTGCGGTCATCTTTTTCGCGTGCATGGGATCGACGCGAGTATCGGTGTCGGCGGTCATGAACAGCACCGCGGGATAGATCGTTCCTTCTTTCACATGTTGGTAGGGCGAGTAGGCATAGAGCCACTGAAACTGCTTCGCGTCTTCCGACGAGCCGTACTCAGGAATCCACAGCTTGGCGATCTGGAAGTTCTGGTAGCGCAGCATGTCGAGCAGCGGCACCTGGCAGATGACCGCGCGAAAGAGATCGGGCCGTTGGGTGATCGCAACTCCCATCAGCAGGCCGCCGTTGCTGCCGCCGCGGATGGCAAGGTGCTCCTTGTCGGTGTAACCCTCTTTCTGCAAATACTCGGCCGCTGCGATGAAATCGTCGAAGACATTCTGCTTCTTGTCGAGCATGCCCGCGCGGTGCCAGTCTTCGCCGAACTCGCTGCCGCCGCGCAGGTTCGCGACGGCGAAGATGCCGTCGTGATCGAGCCAGGGAAACAGCGCCTTGTTGAACTCGGGCGTCAGGCTGACGTTGAAGCCGCCGTAGCCAGTGAGCAGTACCGCGTTGTGGCCGGTGAGCTTCAGTCCTTTGCGCGTGACCAAGAACATTGGGATGCGTGTGCCGTCCTTCGACGTGTACCAGACTTGCTTCGTCTCATACTGATTGGCATCGATCTCGCTCTCGACCGAGTCCCACAGCGTGCTCTTGCCGTTCGGGATGTCGAAGCGATAGATGGTTGTAGGCGTGGTAAACGAAGAGAAGAGATAGAACGCGCTGCTGCTGTCGAACTCGCCGCCGATGGAGGAGATCGTGCCCAGCGTCGGCAGTTCGATTTCGCCAAGCGGCTTTCCGTCGGTGGTGAAGCGCTTCAACAGCGAGTGCGCGTTGAATTCGTAGCGCGCGAAAAGTTGTCCGCCGATGACATACAGCGAAGTGAGCACAGCGTCCGACTGCGGAATGATCTCGTGCCAATGCTCGCGCGTCGGCGTGGCGAGCGGCGTCTTGAAAACGTGATAGCGCGGGCCATCTTCATTGGTCAGGATGTAGAGATCGCCATTGTAAGGTTGGGCGATGTAGAGGAATTCCTTGCCGCTTGAGATACGTAAGGGAGCCGAGCTGGTCTGCATATCCCGCAGATAGAGTTCATTCTTTGACCAGCCTTGCTCGACCATGATGCTGAGCCAGCGGCCGTCGTTTGACAGCGATACGTTAGGCCAGTCCTGCGGATCGCGGCCGTCGCCGAAGACGAGCGCGTCTTTCGCGGGATCGCTGCCCAGCGAGTGATAGAAGACGTGGCGGTTGTACATCTCCTGTCCGGCAGCGACGTCGCCGGCCTTGGGGTACCGTGTGTAGTAGAAGCCACTGTCATCGGGCTTCCACGCCAGGCTCGCGCCCCGCGTGCGCGCAATCGTGTCGGGCAGCAGCTTACGGCTTGCCGTCTCGATCACGTGCAATGTGCTCATCTCCGAGCCGCTCTCGGACGTGCCGTACGCGACGTACTTTCCATCGTGCGAGGTGTACCACCAATCGAGCGCGACCGTGCCGTCCTTGGAGAGGAGGTTCACGTCAAGCAGCACCGCATCATGTCCGTCAACGCCGTTGCGGACATAGAGTACCGGCTGGTTCTGCGTGCCCTCACGACGGGTATGGAAGTAGTAATCGGCGCCGACCTGCGTGTCACCGAGATTGCCGATCTGGAGCAACGTCTCCAACCGCTGATGTAATTGATCGCGGCCGGGCAGTTTATCGAGAACGCTGCGCGTGTACGCCAACTGTTCGGCGACCCATTGCCGAGTCTGGGGACTGCTGCCGTCTTCGAGCCAACGATAAGGATCGACAACCTTGTGCCCGAAGTAGTCGTCGGTAACGGGTTGCTGCTTAGTTGCGGGCGGCTTCGCGATATTCATTGTGGCGGAAGTATCAGACTGGTGATTCTGCGCCATCGCGGCGGAGAACGGCAACATTAGCAGTACCAATGCACGCGTGCCGGGTAATATGCCGAATCGACTCATAGTGGGCCGATCCTTCATCATACAACCGCAACCCAGCGCCTACTTGTTCTTAACGTGTGCCGCTGCGACAACACCGCTAGCGCGAAAAGGCTTGCGCGAAATTTAGCCGCGCCTGAGCAAACAAACCTATCTTCCGAGTGTCTGTACGGATGGGCGCCAACAAAACCAAAGGCCGCAGCGTTGCCCGCGGCGAACATTGACCCAGCCAGGAAACGAATCCAAGGCCTAGGCCTCTTTGGGAACCGGATGCGAAAGAAGCAGCGTAGCCTTTGACGCGGCGCGTGGGCGCCCGCTACAATATGACTACAATTTAACGCGCCGCTTGGGCGCAAAACACTCCTCAGTAGCTCAATGGCAGAGCATCCGGCTGTTAACCGGAGGGTTGTAGGTTCGAGTCCTACCTGAGGAGCCATTCTTTTCATAGACTTACTACACCGCGGTATGTT
>Ga0187874_10001271_pt1 | contig 23917 bp, 26 predicted proteins | sample June2016WEW_16_1_3_FD_132993 | JGI IMG/M metagenome (GOLD analysis project Ga0187874, IMG submission 132993) | Peatland microbial communities from SPRUCE experiment site at the Marcell Experimental Forest, Minnesota, USA - June2016WEW_16_150 | ecosystem: Environmental > Terrestrial > Soil >... | reverse complement strand
CGCTTTGCTTTGCGGCTGCCACACTGTTTCGCTCACCAGCTTTGATACTGGCGAGACAATCAAGGTTCACTCGCACGCCTTTAGCCGCCAGCTCTGGGCGGAAATGCCAGACGGAGAAATCCTGAAAGGGAAATACGCCACTGTATCAAATGAAAGCGTCGGATTCACGGCTGGTTCAACTACGGCTTTTGGCGGTGGAACCAGCGCAACCGTCGCGGGCAATTCAACCAGCTACAATTCCGGCGGGAAAGGGACTGTTTATGCGCTGCTCAAAAGCACCAAGCCCGGCTCGAAATTGACCTTGGAGATTACTGGCACATTCAACCCGGTTAATCGGCAGGGATTCGGGCAGGCCAGAACCAATGACGGGCGCGCTTACAGGGTTATATTTTAAGCAACTCCGCAACCGTCCAAGCGTGGTCTGTCAGCCCCGCCGCCATTGCTGGTGTCTGGCCGTGCGCCGAATGAACGCGGCAGAAGTTGAAATGCCACACGAACAGCGCAACGGCGTGCCGCAGGTTGTCCAGTTTCTTTGAATAGCCAAGCGTGCAACGGGTGAACCGGCGGTTGAACAGTCGCACGGAAAGGTTGGTGCGCTCCGCGTGACAGATAGTGGCCAGCTTTATGTCGGGATCGCCCATGCGACGATGACGGCGCACGCTCACCAGCCGGCGCGGTAGAAACACACCCGGACGCGCATTGCCACGGGCATAATACTTCCGCTCGGTCGCGTAATCCACCTTGTCGGCCAACACGTCAGAAACCACGCCGTCCGTGCCCGAATAAACTTTCCAATCATCCGTCGTAAGCTGGAAGCGGTTCGCCGTGCGGTGTTTCAAATCGCCCATGAACCGCAAGGCGTTTCCCCGTGTGTGCTTGCCTACCAGCCAAGTGACAATCAGCTTCGATTCGCGGTCTATCGCCAGAAACGTCCACTGGTCGCCGCGCTCCGTTTCATCTTCCGGCGTGTTGTATTGCTTGGAATATACGAACGAGTGGACTTCATCGGCTTGAACCTGCACCGCGTTCACGTTGCGGATTTTCTCGTCCAGAAACGCCACGGCCTTTTCCCCGGCGGTTTCCAGAATGTTCAAGATCGTTTCCTGATGCAGTCCGGTAAGCCGTTGAATCGCCCGAATCCCTGTGGATTCGCAGAGCAAATGAACCACCCGACACGCCTTGTCAAAGTTCACCCGCAACCCGTCCAGCGGTTGCGATTCGGAAAACGACTTCCCGCAACGGTCGCAATGGTAGCGTTGCACAACCCGGTTGCGGTTGCGATACGTGCCGGACTTGCGGCAGTTGCCAGAGCAACAAAGGCAATTCATGGCCGTCTCCTTTTGGCTTTGTTTTCCGGCGGTTTGTAGCCCATCCTGTAACCCCACAAACCCGCGTGAACACAAACGAAATAGGCGACTACTACATAAATTACGTAAAACCAAACCTTGCCCCCATCGCCGCCGCCACATTTCTTACTTTCCTTTTCAGCCTTTGCTATTTGTGGATTAGCAGGCGAGTTGGAAAGCGCGATACGTTCCGCGAAACTATCGGGCCAATTTTGAGCGACGTTGAAACCGTGGACGGCAAACGCATTGAATCGGTTTATCGCGCCAGCGTCGAAACCGTCCGTGATGCTTGCGCTAAATTCCAGTGGTATGTCCTGCCGTGGAATCGCTGCGCCTTTCACGCCACTTGCCGCAAGTATTGCAATCTCCAAAAGGATAAAGACGCTTTTATTCCAACCTTTATGCCTGTGAAAAAATATCCCGAAGATTTGACCGCGATTCTTTCCCGCGATTATGAACCGCATCGCCAGCTTGTCGCCGGACTGCTGAAACGATTGCTTGCGCTGGCCTGACAGGTTCACATAAAACAAGCCAATCCAGTAGCGTTTGATTTAATTGGACAAGCGGCTTGCCATTGCTTCATTCGGGAAAAGTTTGGTGCATCGAATTCACCCAAGCGCACGTCCGGTTTTGAGTGAACCAACCGACACACCGAAAACCACTCAATCCAGCAATATCCATGCGGCGTTTGTGTGTTGCCGACTGCCCACGAACACACGGAAAGCGCAATCTACCGGAGCATTATCCCATTTTCACATAAAGGACTTGTTTACAGGGGTTTTTGACTTCAGGTGTTTTTGACCTTGGCACCGGTAATGCTTAATGGAGAAGCATGAGTATCTTCACGGCCCAAGTCAATCGCAGCAAACTTTACCATACAATTGCCGCGATAAGGCCGATCAATGACGCACGCATCAACCGACTCGATCTCCTGGGCGGTGTGATTGTGCCCTTTCTGTGCGTGGCGGTCGTGAATTTAGTGCGGCTGTTTTGCACGCACTGACCGCGAAGGGGGGAAACGTCAGCGCGACGTGGGATTTTGCACCTGCGCCCTTTTTATTCCTGCGCAATGTTCGGTGTGAGGGTGATGTCTATGTCTCCAACCGCCACCTCGAAAGGCTGGCCGGGGCGGGTGAACACCCGGGTGACAATAAAACTCGTTGTTTTGCCATCGGCGCTCCTGGATTGGAGTGCAATCATGAGCTGGAGAGTGTTGCGGTCGAGCATTTTTGGCGTGATGGTGCAACTCCGGCCTCTGCCCAGTTCAAGATGGGTTTCGCGAAGGTTGGTCAGCTCGAGTTCACCGAGGTTTTTGGCGTTCGCGGGTGCGGAAATTGCCGGGCTTGAATTCGTTACCACCGGGCTTGGGCCTGGTGCGTGTTGCTTCGCCGTCGTTGAAGTCGACGTCTTCGAACAACTGAATGGCCACAGTCCCCAAAGGCTGATGGCTGCGATGACGGCTATGCGCGACACACCCATGCCTGACGGGCAGCAATTGGCAGGCCGTTTGAGAAGGGACGGGGCAAAGCCGGGATGGCAGACACCTTAGCGCGGGTCCCGGGCGACAAACGCCACAGTGTCTCAAAAAGTGCAGGGAATGTCAGAAATCTAGTCCACGCGGTCGAACACCAATATATCCCCGTCGCAGGTCGTCATGGTCAGCCGGCCCTCCTTGATTTGGACTTTCAGGGGGTCGGGTTTGCCGTTATTCGTGAACAACAAGGTGTAACCGTCATCGGCATTTTCCCATCGGCCCGTTAGCATCGAGGCATCCGTGTCCGGCAACAAACCGCGCCGAAGCAGGTAAATGATCATGGGCCACAGGTGCAACGTGGCCGTTTCGCCCGCTGACAACAATCTCAAGCGCGGCAGGTTGTGCAGGAATGCCTGATGATCGGGCGCCGCAAAGAGAGTGGTCTGTAAATAATTGGTAAACCACAGGCGCGCGAATTCCTTTTGTCGGATCATTTCGCCGGGTGCGGTCTTTGCCTGGGTGAGGGCCAACGTGGCCGCGGTCGTGTTGGCATTAAAATCCCAACAGCCCAGAATTTTTTCCGGATCGTACTTGGCCGATTTGCCGGTTTTAAGATAGACGTTCAGATCATCCAGGTTGATCTGCACGTTTTCCCAGATGGCGTCGGTCAAACTGATGTTTTGCAAAATTGCCCGCAACGGGTCGTCGTGCAACAATTCCCCCAACGGCACGCCACCTTGAACGGCATTGGTGAAAGTGCTGTCCTGAGCGAGTCGTTTAAGTTCGTCGCGCTCCAGCAACGAAAGGAATGCCGGATAACGCGCCAGCCGGTCGCTCAGTTGGGGGTTTTGACAAAGCAGGCCGGCCAGGTCGGCCGTTTTATAATAATTTTCCGGAAACGCGGCGACGGCGCGCGCAACCCGGTCCATGCCGGTGTCTTCCATATCGCGCCCAAGCCGGTTGAGCAGCCGAATCGTCCACGTTTGAGTATCGGAGGACGCGATTTGCGCCGTCCAATAACTGAGATTGAAAAGGACAAAGCAAATCAGCACGAAATAAGCCGTGCCGTTCAACACGCCCAGGCAGAGACCCAGCCGGCGATTCAACCGCTCCCATAACGCGAACTTCAACTCATCGGGCCCATATCGGTAATGCAGGTCCGTCTTGCGATGCACAATCGAACCCGCGGTTTTGAACACAATCAGAACCAGCACGAACGCTTCCAACGGCGCCAGTGCCCAAAGCACGGTCGGATTATGAATACCCGCGTGCGACATCAATGACTTGAGGGATTTTCCCAGCGGCGCCGCCAGCAACACGGCACAAATGATGCCGGCAAATGAGAACACCACACGGATGGCACCCTGCCGGTAACCCAGCGCAGCCACTGACGCCAGCAGTACCAGAGCCAGAATCCAAATGGTCATGCCCCAATGAAAACCATTTGACGGTATAAAAGCACGCAGAAAATTCGGTGTGGGTTTCCGTTTGTGCCAGCCGGTGGGGTCTTAAAATTTCGGCAGAATTTCAGTTTGACGAGCCTGACCGGGCAGGAGCAGCTTGACGCAAAAAGTGCAGTTATGAACGTTGCCTACGTCCCGCAAATCAATCGTCATAAGTTGTGGGTCAGTCTTTTAATCTGCTTTACCAGTCTGGTCACGTGGGCTGATTCACCGGCCGAGCAGGCAAAGCCGGCCGCCGCTAACACGGGTTTTGCCTTCGACTTGTTGAAGCAAATCGCCGCGGAACAGCCGAATGCCAACGTCTTCGTTTCGCCGTTCAGCGTTTCGAGCGTGCTGCAAATGGTCGCCAACGGCGCGGCGGGCGAAACGAAAATGGAGATGCAGCGCGTTTTGAAAACAAGCGGTCTGCCACCGGCGACATTGAATGCGGCCTGCAAAAATCTGGACCAGTCCCTGAATTCGCAGACCAACGTGATTTTGGATCTGGCCAATGCGATTTGGTATCAGGATGGGGTCCGGCTGAAACCCGGATTTGTTTTGCCCAACCAGAATTTTTTCTCGGCGAAACTGGCCGCGGTGAATTTCGGGAAACCTGAATCGGCGCAAACCATCAACGATTGGGCGGACAAAAGCACACGCGGAAAAATCAAGGAAGTCGTCCGCTGGCCGTTTCCTCCGCGCACGCGGCTGGTTCTGGCCAACGCGATTTATTTCAAGGGCAGTTGGGAACATCCGTTCGACACGAACCAAACCCGGCCGCAGGTGTTTCATTCGCCCAGCGGTAAAAAGCAGGTGCCGATGATGCGGCAGCGCGGACATTTCAGCTATCAAGCGGGCGATGGTTTTCAAGCCGTGCAACTGCCTTATGCCGGCGGACGCTTGCAAATGCATCTTTTTTTGCCGGCCACCAATTCCAGTCCGGCCAAACTCCTTGCCAGTTTGAACGGCGAAACCTGGCGGAATAAAATCCGGCCGCAATTTATGGACCGCGAAGGTACGCTGGCTCTTCCCCGGTTCAAAATGGAATACGAAGTGTTGCTCAATGATCCGCTCAAGGCTTTGGGAATGAGGAGCGCCTTCAGCTCCGCCGCCGATTTTTCGGCGATGGCCGACGAGCCATTGTTTGTGAGTGAGGTGAAGCAAAAAAGTTACGTCGATGTGAACGAGGAAGGCACGGAAGCGGCGGCGGTGACGGTGGGAATCATAAGGGCAACAGCGATTCTCCGGCCGCAAGAGCCGTTTGAAATGATTGTAGACCGGCCGTTCCTCTTTGTAATTGTTGACGACCAGACCAAATCCATTTTGTTCATGGGCGTGGTGTATGAGCCGGCGGGGCAGGGTGGAGGAAGCTGACTTGGGATGTAGGACAGGCGTCGCGCCTGTTTCTGGTATTCGAAATTACGCCATTGAGGTGTATTTGGAGTTGCAGCTTGAGGCACGGCGCGGCGAGCCGTCAAAAATTATGGAGACAGGCGGGTTGCCTGTCCTGCCACGTTTCAAACTTGTTTTAGCCGTTCGCTCTGTTATTCAAACCGCCGTGAGCAATCCATTCCAATTGGGCGTGCTGGGTTCTGGCAAAGGCTCGAACTTTGTCGCCATCGCCGAGGCCATCGCGGCGGGAAAAATTCCGGCGGAAGTGGCCGTCGTCTTGAGCGATGTCGAGCACGCGGGGATTTTGTCACACGCACGCGACCGGAAGCTTCCGGCGCAGTTTATTCCACCGGGGAAATTCCGCACGAAACTGGACGAGGAATCCGAACGCGCCTTTGTGAGCGTGATGCAATCGGCGCAGGTGGACCTGGTGGTGCTGGCGGGATTTATGCGTGTGTTGAAGGGCGAATTTTTGCGCGCGTTCGAAGGCCGGATCGTGAACATCCATCCCTCATTGTTGCCGTCGTTTCCCGGACTCGAAGCGTGGAAGCAGGCGCTGGACCACGGCGTGAAGGTGACGGGTTGCACCGTGCATTTTGTGGACGCGGGCGTGGATTCCGGCCCCATCATCGGCCAGCAAACCGTGCCGGTGCTGGACACCGACACGCCGGAGACGTTGCATCAGCGAATTCATGCGGCGGAACACGAATTGTATCCGAAATGCGTGGCAGCCATCGCCCGCGGGCAAATTTCCGTGCAAGGGCGAAAAGTGATTTGGAAATCGTAATCGTCCTGTTCTCGTCCTTCGTCCTCGATTCCGGGTGATTTCGAGGTCGGGAACGAGCACGACGACGCGGACGAACAAAAATGAGATCAAAAGCGAATCGCTTGTGAAAGCCGCTTTAATTTTCGGCGCACTTACCCTTTGTTTGCTGGCTGGCTGCGCTTCGCTCCCGTATTCGGGAGCGCGCCGGAGTGCTCGGCCGCAACAGCTCAAAGACACGGATGAATTCAAGGTTAACGAGGCCGTCTATGGCTATTTGCTGCAAAGACATTTTTGGGATGACGGGCAATATACCGCGATTTTTCTCCAGGGGGAGGACGCTGAAGTGGACGCCATCCGGCGCGACTTTCCGAATCATGTTCCGCCCATCAAACCGAGCAAATGGGCGAAACTTCATCCGAACCGGACACCAATTGACCGGGACACGGACAAACCGGCCATGGTTCTCGGCGTGGAGGCTTCGGAGCCGGTGAATGACACGGTTGAGGCCGTCGGCACCTGGTATGGCGGCGACGCAGTGACGGGGCATTACACTTTCTCGCTCAAAAAAGTGAACGGCGCATGGACAATTACGAGTGTCCGGTAGCGCGGCTGATGAAAAAATTGAAAAAGAAAAAGTTCGCCATGCCGCGCCGGACGTGGCAAATCAATCCGGTGACGCGGGTGAAAGATTCGGCGAAAAATTATTCCCGTCCGCGCGTGAACCAGGATTTGCAGAAGCAAGATGAACAAAAAATTAAAATTCGGCTTGCCGAAAGGCAGTTTGCAGGAAGCCACCCTCCAGAAAATGGCCAAGGCGGGCTTCAACGTTTCCGTCAGCAGCCGTTCCTATGTGCCTTACGTGGATGATGACGAGCTGCAGATTCGCCTGATCCGCTCGCAGGAAATCAGCCGCTATGTTGAGCACGGCTACCTCGACGCCGGCATCACCGGCCACGACTGGATTGTCGAGAACGGCTCAAACGTGCATGAGGTCGCCGAATTGATTTTCAGCAAGGTGACGCGGCAGCCGGCGCGATGGGTGCTGGCCGTGCCGGAAGATTCGCCCATCAAATCGGTGAAGGATTTGAAGGGCAAACGCATCGCCACCGAAGTCGTCAACCTCACCAGAAAATATCTCCGTCGGCATGGCGTGAAGGCGGAGGTGGAATTTTCGTGGGGCGCCACGGAGGTGAAAGCGCACGAACTGGTGGATGCGATTGTGGAACTGACCGAGACCGGCGCGTCGCTGCGCGCGAACCGGCTGCGCATTGTGGACACGCTGCTGACTTCGACGCCGCGGCTCATCGCCAATCACCAGGCGTGGAAGGACCCGTGGAAGCGCAGGAAAATCGAGACGCTGGCGCTGCTGCTCAAGGGCGCGCTGGAGGCGGAGGCCAAGGTCGGTTTGAAGATGAATGTCGCCGAAAAAAATCTGGTGAAGCTGCTGAAAAATCTGCCGGCGCTGCGGAACCCGACGATTTCCAGTTTGAGTCAAAAGGGCTGGGTGGCCGTGGAGACGATCATAGACGAGCATGTCGTGCGCGAATTGATTCCGCAGCTCAAGGCCGCCGGCGCGGAAGGCATCATCGAATATCCGCTGAACAAGGTGGTGTATTGAATCTGGCCACGGTCGGCGGTTTCAATCCATCACTGTCACCGCCTTGCAAACACAAGCGAAAGCCGCGTTTCGGCCAATGTTCACGGTGTTTTTTCCCGCTTAGGCCATTCCGAGACTGTACTGATAGGTGCTTTTCCTTTCCCTTGCTTGCTTTCCCCAAACGACGCCTACAAATCAATCATAAGTCAATCAATGGCCTGTCCAACAGCCTCTATGCCGGGGCTGGCGGTCGTTTTTTTCACTAAGCGCCCTTGAAAAGCGCGTCTTGGATTAACTGGCGACGCTAGGCGGGCATCGTGGCGAGTGCCATGCCGGTTGCGGTCGGGCTGGCGAACTGCGCTTCCGGCTTGGCGGTCGCCGAGTGCCACCGGCAGGCCGTCGGCAGTCACGCCTCGTCACCGCCGACACTGGCCGTGCTTGGCGTCGGATGCCGCGAGCGTGTCCGGCAACAAGGAATCTTTTGTGCGGCCAAGACCCGTGTAGGCGGTGTCCCGAGGCAGGGGGGAATTCGTGTTCGCTGTCCGTGTGTGGATGGCCCGATTTTAGAGAAAGGTAGTTTCGGTAAACCGTCGTGTCCCGTTGCGGGTATTGCGACCGGTGAAAATGAAACGGGCTTTTGTTCTCTGTGTGTTGTGCTAAAGTTCATCCCCGACAATCATGAACTCATGCAACAGCGACGACGGGCTGGCATTGGGCGGCAAATTTGACGTCCGTGAGGGCAGGACAAAATGGCGGCTTCTGTTTGTTGAGTTGTTTGTGGCGCTTTCCCTGTGCGTGGCGTACTTCTTTTTGGTCAGGAACTACTTTGTTTGTGGCGACCCGATTAGCAGTAATGTGTTCACGGCAGGTTCGGAAAAACTCTACCGGCTGGACCAACCGATAATAGGTGACGCCTGGAAGGGCCGCCTGTCGGGATTGTTGTTATCCGGTGCGCTGATTGATTTTTCCCTTAAGGAACACAACGCCACCGAGGTACAAATGGAGCGGCTCATGAATGTTTTTGGGCTGTATCATGCCTTCTGGCTGCTGTTGTTGTTCCTTGCCGTCATTTTTGCCCTGCGCCATTCACTGTTCATCAACCTGGGCATCTTCGCCGGGCTGATGTATAATTTTACGCCTACCGCCGGCCCGTATTTTTATCCCTGGGACATGCCGGCCACGCTGTTTTTCACCCTGGCCGTCCTGTTCTTCGAGCGCCGACAGATGTGGCTGATGGCCGCCGCGACGTGCGCGGGTTGTTTTTTCAAGGAGACGGTCCTGGTCTGCGCCTTGCTGGTGCTGTTCGCCAGTCACTGGAGGTGGGGGAAGCGGCTTCTGACCTTTGCCGGCATCGTGGCGGTGTATGTGCTGGGAAAGAAGGTTCTGCTGAACCTGCTGCACCTGGACGTAGCCGGTTTGTCGATGGGGAATGCGACGAACCTGGCCGAGTTGCTCCGACATACGTATCTGAATTACAACTTCAAGGTGCTGCTTTCGCCCACCATCAATCACGTCATTTTTGCCAATGCGGGAACCTTGGTGGCGGTGCTGGTGCTGGGCTGGCGGAAGCGTTTCCTGCCTTACATGACGGTGATTCTGGTGTTCCTGGGCGGGCAGTTGCTGTATGGCGGGCTCAATGAATTTCGCATTTTCATGGAAGTCCTGCCCTTGAGTCTGATTCTGTTGAGTGAGCGGTGGGAGGAGTATGCGGGGTCAGGCGCAACCGGCAAGTCGTCCGGCGGGCCGGGCCCGGCTTGGGCGATGCGCGAAACGTTTCCGGTTCTTATCCCGACGACCATCGTGCTGATGGCGCTGTCCACCGGCGCCGCAGCTTGGCGATACCATGTCATCTTTGAAGACCTCCACCACCCAGCGCGGTCTGGACTGGGCCAATACGTCTTCAAATGGAAGAGCGCAGTACCGGCGAACTTGGAGACCCTGAGTCAATGGCACCAAAACGGATATGTGGGTGCTGAATTGAAACTGGCCATAATTACTCAAGGCAACCACCAAAATGCAGACGCAATCAATCATTACCAACGGGTCCTCGAACTGGACACCAATTCAGTCACCGCCCTGAACAACCTCGCGTTGCTGCTCGCTACCGCTTCTGACCCCGGCTTGCGCAATGGCAACGAGGCGGTGCGTCTGGCCGAACGGGCCTGTCAACAAACCCAGTATAAAGAGGATGTTCTAATCAGGACTCTCGCCGCTGCCTATGCCGAAGCCGGACGCTTCGACGACGCCGTTGCCACCGCCCAGAAGGCCCTGGCGATGGCTCTGGCGCAGGGGCAGAAGGAAATTGCGGCGCGAGATGAACAGTTGCTGGAATTGTATAAATCCGGCCGGGCTTTCCATGAAGAAGCCAAGACCACCCCGTGAAACACCCGCAATCAGCAGAAGGTTGTCGTAGGGGGCTGGAAGTCGTGCGCGTCATCACGGAGACCAAATCGTGGCGGAGACGGCTGCCCGTCTTTGGCCTGGTTTGCGCCCTAGTCATTGGATTCTTTGCCTGGAGCGCTCAACCGGGCGCCTTGAAATTCAAGAGTCCACGTACGGAAGATTCCTTCTATAATTTGTTGGTGCGGGGTTTTCGCGCCGGGCAACTCAACCTGAAGAGAGAAGCGCCATCCGGGCTTGCCCAACTCGCCGATCCCTACGATCCCGCTGTCAATAAAGCATATATCGGGGATGTGTATGACATGAGTTATTACAAAGGGAAGATATACCTGTATTTTGGAGTTACGCCCGCTTTGGTGCTTTTCTGGCCTTATGTGGCCCTGACGGGCCATTATCTCGGGGACAAGGAAGCGGTTGTGATCTTTTTTGCTTTGGGCTTTTTGGTTGCAGCGGGCGTATTACGTGCGGTTTGGCGGCGTTACTTTCCGGAAGTAAGTGTTTGGGTGGTTGCGGCCGGCATATTCGCACTGGGCCTGGCTGCAGGCACGCTGGTAGTTCTATCACTGTGGTGTGATGCTAATGAAGTTGCGGTGAGTTGTGGGTTTGCGTTCACCATGCTGGCGTTGGCGGCGATCTGGGGTGCCTTGCATGGGCCGAAACGGCAAGTTCTATGGCTGCTGCTGGCAAGTCTGGCATATGGATTGGCAATCGGGTCGCGACCCTCGTTGTTGTTTGGGGTCATAATCCTGTTGCTGCCGGTGGCTCAGGCATGGTGTGCGGCGACGGAACCGGGTTCACGTCGGCGGGTTGGGTGGTTGTTGGCGGCAGCAGTTGGTCCGGTGATGCTGACTGGGTTGGGGCTGATGCTTTACAATGCCCTGCGCTTCGACAACCCATTCGAATTTGGCTGGCACTATCAGTTGCAGGGTGCCTACCGGCCGAATACCGCCCGACCATTCAGTCTGCATTACCTCTGGTTCAACTTTCGGTACTATTTTTGGGAACCAATGCGATGGAGTAGTCATTTCCCCTTTCTGCAGACTGTCCTGCCATCGCCTTTGCCATCGGGTTACTATGGGGCAGGAAAATCTTACGGTGGGATAATACTAGTCCACTATCCACTGATCTGGCTGGTCCTGGCCGCGCCGTTAGCATGGAGAGGCAGGCCCGGGGAGGAGGTTTCCGTCCTACGCTGGTTTGTGGCGGTTGTGTTTTTGCTTTTTATGATGTGTGCGTTGACCCTTTGCCTGTTTCTTTGGGACGAGAGCCGCTATGGGTTGGATTTTCTACCCGCCCTGATGTTGCTGGCCGTCATTGGTATACTTGGTTTGGAGCGTGCGCTGGCGGGTACGCCGGTCTGGCGGCGAATCACCCGCTGGGGTTGGTGCCTGCTGCTGGCCTGTGCGGTTGGATTTAACCTGTTAGCGAGTGTCGAAGCCATTGCGGAGGCCAACTTCTTTACCGGTAATTATCTTGTCAGTCGAGGGCGGGTGGATGAGGCGTTTGAGCATTTTCAAAAGGCCCTGGCACTTGAACCTGGATCCGCGGCTTTCCACGACAGTCTTGGCACGGCTTATTACCAAAAAAGGCGGTTGGATGAAGCAATTATTCAACATCAAAAAGCATTGGAAATCGACCCGGACTATGCCAAAGCCCATAACAATCTTGGTTATGCTCTTTTCCAGAAAGGGCGGGTGAACGAGGCGATTGCTCATTTCCAAAGAGCTTTGGAAATCAACCCGGACTACGCAGAAGCTCATTACAATCTTGGTTATGCTCTTCTCCAGATAGGGCGTGTGGATGAAGCAATTGTTCAATATCAAGAAGCTCTGGCACTCCAACCTGAATCCGCGAATTTCCGCAACGGTCTTCGTAATGCCCTTGCACAAAAGGGGCATATAGCTGAAGCGATTATTCAACATCAAAAAGGTTTGGCAATCAAACCGGACTACGCAGAAGCCCATGACGACACGGGGTTGACAAACGTATTGCCGACGGAGATTGGGCTTTATCAAACCAATTCCCCTAGCCGTTCCACAAACAATTAAATGCCCCGCATCTCCCGTGTTTGATGGGATTATGCCTTACCGACTCAACTCATAATCTCAATTTTCTTCCGGTTCCCAGATCAGCCTGGCGCGGCACACGGAAAGTCAGTTGCGGAACAGATAGATTATCTTTAAGAACAAGCCATGGCCAACTCGACAGTTATCAGTCGTGTCGCCGTCATCGCCGGCGACATCACGCAACAGCGTGTGGATGCGATTGTGAATGCTGCCAACACGTCGTTGCTCGGCGGCGGCGGTGTGGACGGCGCCATCCATCGCGTCGCCGGTCCGGAATTGCTGGCGGAATGCCGCACTCTCGGCGGTTGTGGCACCGGCCAGGCCAAAATCACGCGCGGCTACAAACTACCCGCCCGGTGGGTGATTCACACTGTCGGCCCGGTCTGGCAGGGCGGCAATCATGGCGAGGATGAACTGCTGGCGAGCTGTTATCGAAGTTGCTTCGCGCTCGTGGAACAACACCGCATCAGGACCGTGGCGTTTCCGTCCATCAGCACCGGCGCGTATGGTTTTCCCATGGAACGCGCGGCGCGGATTGCCGTGCACGAGGTGAAAAATTTTCTGGAGCGGAACCAATCGGTTGAGAAAGTGTTTCTGGTATGTTTCGGCGCGAGGGCGCTGGAAATTCACATAGCGGCGCTGAAAGAAATTTGATCGGGGGGCGAGGTTACTGACGAGCCGGCTCGCGAGGACGCTCGCCCCACCAATAAAAAAGCGCAGCCAAAACCCCGCTTGGATGAAACGGGTTCACGGATTCAGTCGTTCAAGCCTTCGAGCAGCAGCAGGATGAACGAGGTTCGGCCGTAAGTGAATGGCTGGCAACTCACCCGCAATTTCACTCTGGCAACTCTCCCTTTGCGAACCAGTTCCATTTGCGCCCACCGGCGGATGACACGACGCCCTCGCGCCGCGGTCTGCACGGATTTGCGCACCACACAATCACGGCACGCCGGCGTGCTGCCGCATCCCCCGCGGCCTTCCATCGAATTCACACAGTTCAGCACTTCACCGCTGCGCCGGCGGATGACGAGTTTCCTGTCCTTTCTCAATAGCCGGGCCGCCGCTGCGTTGTAGTCAAAGACGCACATATCCTTGTTCACCACAAACGCCGGCATCGGCATGGCGTCGAACAGCACGCGATGAAACCCCTGATCCAGGAATTGAACGGCTAGCCTGCTCATAGGAAGGCCAGTCTAACCAATCCAGCCGGGAATGGCAGCAAAAAAGCGGGGCATATAAACCTCGCCTTTTCAAACTGTTAAGAAATCCGGATTACGGGGCGGCCACCGGTTCGGTCGCGGCCTTTTCTTCCTTCTCGCGCACGAGAGTTGCGCCCTTGCCGAGGCGTTTGCGCAGGTAGGTGAGCTTCGCGCGGCGGACTTCACCCTTGCGTTCGACCTCGATCCTGTCCACGCGCGGCGAATGCAGCGGAAACACGCGCTCCACGCCTTCGCCGTAACTGATGCGGCGAACGGTGAAGGTTTCGTTCAGACCGCGTCCGCGTTTCCCGATGACGACGCCCGCGAAGATTTGGATGCGTTCCTTGTCGCCTTCGGCGACCTTGGTATGCACGCGCACGCTGTCACCCACCGCAAAATCCGTTTTGTCCTTGCGATACTGTTCCGATTCAATTTTTTCCAGCAATGCCTGGTTCATAAACTTTTTAGGGTGACAGGTGTCAGGTGACATGTGACACGATTTACTGTTCCTGTCACTTGGCCCTTGTCACTTGTCCCGTGTCACTTTAATAAATCCGGTCTTCGTTCTTTCGTCCGCAACTTCGCCTGTTCGCGCCGCCATTTTTCAATCTCGGCATGATTGCCGGAAATCAAAATGTCCGGCACCTTCATCCCGCGAAATTCCGCCGGACGCGTGTATTGCGGATATTCCAGTCCCGCAAAAGCGGGATGGCTGAACGATTCGTCGTGCGCACTTTCGTCGTCGCCCAGCGCCCCGGGCAGCAGCCGCACGACCGCGTCAATCACCACCATCGCGGGCAGCGCGCCGTTCGTCAGCACGTAATCGCCGATGGACAGCTCGTCATCGGCGAGTTTCTCGCGCACGCGCTCGTCAAAGCCCTCGTAATGGCCGGTGACGAGCAGCAAATCTTTCTGCTCCGCCAGTTCGCGCGCGATGGCCTGGTTGAATGGCCGCCCGGCGGGCGACAGCAAAATGACGCGCGTCTTTTCACGCTTCAAACTTTCAATCGCTTCAAAGAGCGGTTCCGGCTTCAACAACATCCCGGGCCCGCCGCCAAACGGCCGGTCGTCCACGGTCTTGTGCCGGTCGTGCGCCCAGTCGCGCAGGTTGTGGATTTTCAAGTCCAACCGACCGGTTGCGCGCGCCCGTTTGACGATGCTTTCGTCGAGCGGCCCGGCGAACATGGCCGGGAACAAAGTGAGCACGTCAATTTTCATTTTGTAGCGGCGCTCTGTGAGCACCGATCCGCGCCACCGGCGGTCACAGACCGCCGCTACAACTCAACTCGCGGGCTTGTCTTCAATGATTTCCACCGAACAGCGCAGCCCTTTCTTCGCGCTGCTGGCCAGCAACAACGAGCGAATGGCGTTGATCGTCACGCCCTGCCGCCCGATGATTTTGCCCACGTCCGACTGGTCCAGGCGAAGCTCATAAACCGTCACGCCCGCGCGGTCCACCGGCGTGACCCTCACGGCGTCCGGGTGTTGCACCAGTCCTTTGACGACGTATTCCAGAAACTCCTGCATCGCGCCAAAAATCAAGTTCAAGCCGCCGCGGCCGCCTTGCCGGCCTTCTTGATGAAGCTGGCGACGGTCTCACTCGGCTGTGCGCCCTTGCTCATCCAGTATTTGGCGCGTTCGAGCTTGAGGGTGAAATTGTCGCCCTTTTTCAACGGCTGATATGAGCCCAGTTGCTCAATGAACTTGCCATCGCGCGGGCTGCGGCCGTCCGCCACCACGATGCGGTAAAACGGGGCATTCTTCGCCCCGACACGCTTCATGCGAATTTTCACTGCCATATTGTTTTCAAAAGAGCGGAAAATTTACCTGCTGGTGGTGGTGGTGGCAAGTTCTGTTTTGAACAAAAAACGCCGCTTGCCGATCGCGCCGGACCCTGCTTTGCTAAGGCCCATGAGCCGGCCGTATGAAGAAATCCTCGATGGCGCTTCGCTGCCCCGTTCCGCGCCGGGCGCGCGTCACGAAACGATTTGCGACCGTTTGCACGCCCTGATGACGGCGAGCGTGGCGAATCTGTCCGGCACTCAACTGCTGGCGCCGCGCACGCGAGTCCGGGTTTCCCCTTCCACGGCGATTTGTCCCGACCTCGCGCTCGTGACCGTGGCCACCGGCAAACTCTGGCTCGCCGTGGAAATCATCAGCCGCGACGACCATCGCACCGACACGGTTGTCAAAAAGGAACTCTACGAAAAGATCCGTGTGCCGCGGTTGTGGATGGTGGACCCGCGCTATGACAACGTGGAAATTTATCACAGCACGGAATTCGGGTTGCAGTTGAAGGGTATTCTGGCCGGCAGCGAGGTCTTGACGGAGAAATTGATTCCCGAGTTTCAAATCGTCATCGCCGAACTGTTTGCCGTGCAAATGCCGGACAATTAATTTGCTTGAACGGAACTTTTAACCGTGTTGTCATATCCCGGTTAACTTGAATCCAAAAAATCTATGAAAAAATTCGTTACCACTCTGGCCGCCGGGCTTTTGCTGGCGGGATTAACCATGCGTGTGTTGGCAACCGACAGCACCAGCAAGGAAGTCACCATCACCGGCACGATGGTTTGCGCCAAATGCACCCTGCATGAAACCAAAACGTGCCAGAACGTTGTGCAAGTTACACAAGGCACAAACACAGTGAACTATTATCTGAAACATAATAGCGTGAGCAAAGCCGCCCATGACCCCATTTGCGGCGGCAGTTCGGAAAAAGTCACCGTCACCGGCACCGTCAAGGAAAAGGACGGCAAGGAAATAATGACGCCGACCAAGATTGATGTGATCAAATCCTGATTTTTTCGACACTCAACCGCCGCCGGATTTTTCCATCTGGCGGCGGTTGAATTTTACCACATCGGCGAAAAGAACGGTGGTGCCTCCAAAGATATCCAGCGCCGAACCAATCGTCAGATCAATTTTCCCCCCGCCCAACCGGGTGACCTCCTCCAGATCCATCAGCGAATTTGCGCCGCCGGCGTAGGTCGTCGGGATCGGCGTCCATTGGCCGAGTTTTTCAACCAGTTCCCGGTCAATGCCCCGGCACAAACCTTCCACGTCCACGGCGTGGATTAAAAATTCCGCGCAGCTTCCGGCCAGCTTTTGAAGCGTGTCCGGCGAAATGGCCAGTTCCGTGAATTTCTGCCAGCGATCAGTCACGACCAAATAATTGTCTTTGCGTTTGCGACAGCTCAAGTCCAGCACCAGCCGGTCTTTGCCGATGACCCTGACCAGCTCCTTCAGCCGTTCCCCATCCAGGCGGCCTTCGCGGAAAACCCAGCTGGTGATGATAACGTGCGATGCGCCGCCTTCGAGCCAGTTCCGGGCATTCAGGACGTTGATACCCCCGCCAATCTGCAGTCCGCCGGGGTAAGCAGCAATCGCGGCACACGCCTCGTCCAAGTTGCCCGGACCGAGCATCACCACGTGGCCACCGGTGAGGCCGGCGCGTTTGTAAAGTTCCGCGTACCATGCGGCGTTGCGTTCGGAGACATAATTCGTGCGCAAGCCGGAACTGCCGAGCGAGCTGCCGACGATTTGCTTTACTTTGCCTTCATGCAGGTCAATGCACGGACGGAACATGGGTTCAGGCTAAAGCGGAAAGCGGAAAGCGGAAAGCGGAAAACCGTGGCAGCCTTGGCTTTCCGCGAGGGAAACTTGGAGTGCGCGGACGTGTCCGCGCTTTGAAAGCGGCGACATGTCGCCGCACTCCCAATCCGCAATCCGCAATCGCCAATCCGAAATGGAAGAACCGCGCTTGCCAATGGCCCGCTAAGGGGCTATCCCCGATCCATGAACCGGAAGCCGGCCAACCTTCGTCGCATTGCCGTCACGCTGCTCGTGGTGGTTTGGAGCAGCCTCGCCTTCTGCGGTGAGATTCATGACGCGGCCAAAAACGGTGACTTGGGAAAAGTCAAGGCACTGCTCAAAGACAATCCTGATTTGGTTTTCAGCGACGACACTTACGGCCTGACGCCTTTGCACTTGGCAGCGTCAAATGGCCGCAAGGATGTGGCGGAATTGCTGCTGGCCAACAAAGCCGAGGTCAATGCCAAGGATAACGACGGCTGGACGTCTTTGCATTGGGCGGCGTTAAAGGGCCACAAGGACGTGGCGGAATTACTGCTGGCCAATAAAGCCGAGGTTAATGCCAAGGCCAACAAAGGCGATACGCCTTTGGACATGGCGGCGGGTAATGGCCACAAGGATGTGGCGGAATTGCTGCTGGCCAACAAAGCCGATGTCAATGCCAAGAAAGACGACGGCTGGACGCCGTTGCACTTTGCGGCGTTTGATGGCCACGAGGATGTGGCAGAATTGCTGTTGGCAAGCAATGCCGAGGTCAATGTCAAGGACAACGACGGCTGGACGCCTTTGCACCGGGCAGCGGGTGAGGGCTACAAGGACGTGGCGGAATTGCTGCTGGCCAATAAAGCCGAGGTTAATGCCAAGGACAACAAAGGCGCAACGCCTTCGCACTGGGCGGCGGCTAAGGGCTACAAGGACGTGGCGGAGTTGCTGTTAGCCAATAATGCCAATGTCAATGCCAAGGCCAACGACGGTGTGACGCCTTTGCACTCTGCGGCGGGTAATGGCCACAAGGACGTGGCGGAATTGTTGTTAGCCAATAAAGCCGATGTCAATGCCAAGGACAACAAAGGCGATTCACCTTTGGACATGGCGGCGTGGGGTGGATACAAAGACGTGGCGGAATTGCTGCTGGCCAATAAAGCCGATGTCAATGCCAAGGCCAACGACGGCGCGACGCCTTTAATCTGGGCAGCGGGTGGTGGCTACAAGGATGTGGTGGAATTGCTGCTGGCCAACAATGCCGATGTCAATGTTAAGGAGAACAGCGGTGCGACACCTTTGCACTGGGCGGCGGTTAATGGCCACAAGGAGGTGGTGGAATTGCTGCGCCAGCACGGCGGCCACGAATGAAATGCTTCACGCAGACGGAAATTAGTGATTAAAAAATCCGTGTCCATCCGTGTTTATCCGTGGTTGATACTTTCCTTCCCGCCTCGACAATCATCTGTTTTTTCCTAAAATGGTTCGGATGTCTCTGCCGAATCAGCTATTGACCATCGCCGGACGCACGTTCCGGTCACGCCTCATCATGGGCACGGGAAAGTTTTCGTCGCCGGAAGCGATGCGCGATGCGCTTGCCGCCAGTGGCACGGAAATGGTCACCGTCGCCCTGCGCCGCGCCGATTTGTCCGGCCAGCGCGATCCGTTCGCGAACATTCTCGAATTCATTGATCCGAAAAAATATCTGCTCCTGCCCAATACCAGCGGCGCGATGAACGCCGAGGAAGCCGTCCGGCTCGCGCGCCTTGCCGCGGCTGCCGGCCTGCCGAAATGGGTGAAGCTCGAAATCCATCCCGACCCGCGTTATCTGCTGCCCGACCCGATGGAAACGTTCAAGGCCGCCGAAATTCTGGTGAAGGACGGTTTTACCGTGTTGCCTTACATCAACGCCGACCCGGTTCTGGCAAAGCGATTGCAAGACGTCGGCGTGGCGACCGTCATGCCGCTCGGCTCACCCATCGGGTCGAATCGCGGCGTGCAAACGCGCGACCAAATCCGCATCATCATCGAACAGGCGACCGTACCGGTCGTGGTTGACGCCGGGCTGGGTGTGCCGAGCCACGCGGCCGAGGCTATGGAAATGGGCGCCGACGCCGTGCTCGTGAACACTGCCGTCGCCGTTTCGAGCGACCCAAACCGGATGGCCGTCGCGTTCAAGATGGCGGTTGAAGCCGGCCGCGCCGCCTACGAAGCCGGGCTGGCGGCGGCGCAGGAAACCGCCAGCGCCACAAGTCCGTTGACGGCATTTTTAGATTGAAAATGAATCCGCTAATTACGCTAATTGACGCGAATTCGCCTTTGCCAAAAAAATTCGTGAAGATTCGCGTCATTCGCGGATAAAAAAAACATGAGCCAGAAAATATTGTCTCTGTCGCGTGCGCGGCAAATCGTGAATGCCGCGGCAAAAACCCGCGTGCTGGTCGTCGGCGACGTAATGCTCGACCAGTTCATCTGGGGCAGCGTCGCGCGTATTTCGCCCGAAGCGCCGGTGCCGGTTGTGGATTTCGAGCGCGAGAGCTTCATGCCCGGCGGCGCCGCCAACGTCGCGCGCAACCTCACCGCGTTGAACGTGCCGACGGAAATTTTCGGCGCCATTGGCCATGACGATGCCGGGAGGAAACTACAAACACTTTTGTGCGGGCAAAAAATCGGTTGCGCCGGTCTGGTGAAAAATTCCGCGCGGCACACGAGCGTCAAAACCCGCATTGTGGCCCACAAACAGCAGGTCGTGCGCATTGACCGCGAAACGCGCGACGGCCTGGACGCGAAATTAACCGGGCGGCTGCTTGCCGGTCTAAAGGCAAAGCTGCCGTGCACGGCTGCCGTCATTGTTGGCGATTACGGTAAAGGCGTCGTGACCCAGCCGTTGCTGAACGAAATCAAAAACCTCTGCCGGGCGCGGGGCATCTGGCTCAGCTTCGACCCCAAGCCGGTGCATCACCTGAATTTGTGCGGGCTGTCACTCATCACGCCCAATCGCAAGGAGGCGTTTGAACTGGCGAACCTGCCGGATGAAACGCGCAACGCCAACCCGCTCGCGGACAAAAACCTCATGCTCGTTGCGGAACGGTTGCTCAATGAACTGCGCCCGGCGGTGCTGTTGATCACGCTTGGCGAGCAAGGCATGTTGCTCTGTCAGCGCGGACAAAGCCCGTTTCACATTCCGACGGTGGCGCAGGAGGTATTCGACGTTTCCGGCGCGGGCGACACGGTCATCGCGACGTTCACCCTGGCGATTGCCGGGGCCGCGTCACCGCTCGAAGCGGCGATTCTATCGAATCATGCGGCGGGCATCGTCGTCGGCAAATTCGGCACCGCGACGACCAGCCCGGAGGAGTTGCTGGGAAGTTTTGGGAAACGTTAAACCGTTGAACTGTTGAATCGTTAAATCGGCGCGGGTTTCGTAACGATTCAACGGTTTAGCGATTCAACGATTTAACGAGATGAAAATCACGGTCGAAACCATCCGCGCCATGAAAGCGCGCGGCGAGAAAATCGCCGCGCTTACCGCCTATGATTTTTCGATGTCGAAACTGCTCGACGAGGCGGGCATTCCGCTGATTCTTGTTGGCGATTCGTTGGGCATGGTCGTGCTGGGGTATCCGGACACGACCCACGTGACGATGGCCGAGATGGAGCATCACGTCCGCGCCGCAGCCCGTGCCAAACCGCGCGCGTTGCTCGGCACAGACATGCCGTATCGCAGTTATGAAACCGTGGCGGCGGCGGTGAAAAATGCAAAACGGTTTGTCGCTGCCGGCGCGGAGTTTGTGAAGGCCGAGGGCGGCCGCTCCATCCTTCCGCAAGTCAGCGCAATCATCGCGGCGGGAATTCCGTACTGCGGTCATCTCGGCATGCTGCCGCAACACGTGCGCGAAGAAGGCGGCTACAAAATCAAAGGCCGCACGGAAGTTGAACGCGAGGTGCTACTCGGGGATGCTCGGGCGCTGGCGGACGCGGGTGCCTTTGCGCTCGTCCTGGAAATCGTGACACCGCCGGTCGCCACGGAGATCACGGCGCGCATTTCTATTCCGACCATCGGCATTGGCAGCGGCGAAGGTTGTGACGGGCAGATCCTGGTGACGTACGATTTGATCGGGCTGTTCCCGTGGTTCAGACCACGCTTTGTCAAACCCGGCGCGAATTGTGCTTTAGAAATCAAATCCGCTGTGGCGGCCTGGAAAAAATCCGTCATGCAGCGCTGAAAGAACTTTTCACCGTGCGGAGTTTTGAATAAAACAGGTTAAAACAAATGGAATTGGAATCACTGATTGAATCGGCGGCGGCCAATGGGGCGAGCGACCTGCATCTGGAAGGCGGGATGCCGGCGGCGTTGCGCGTGCGCGGCGCGTTGCGGGTGACGGGCGAACCCATCGCGCCCAAAGAGCTGTCGGAGGTGGCGCGGGAACTCATCGGCGAGACGCAGTGGCCGGCTTTTCTGGAGCGGCGTTCGTTTGATATGTCCAAGACGATTCGCGGCGTTCGCTGCCGGATTAACATTTTACACACCGCGCGCGGGGTCGGCCTGGCCATCCGCCTGCTCAGTTTCTTTCAAGCCACGGTCGAAAAACTCAACCTGCATCCCGACCTCAAGAAACTCGTCAAAAACACGCACGGCTTGATTCTCGTCAGCGGGCCGACCGGCTGCGGCAAATCCTCGACCCTCGCGGCGTTGATTCAGGAGATTAACCTGACCGAAACCCGCCACATCGTGACGGTCGAAAGCCCCATTGAATATTCGTTCCGCCCGCGCCGCTCCTATATCCGGCAGCGCGAAGTGGGACGGGACACGCCGAGTTTTGAGCAGGCGTTGCTGGACGCGCTGCGTGAAGACCCCGACGTGCTGATGGTGGGAGAAATGCGCGACCCGGAAACGATGCGCCTGACGTTGAGCGCGTCGGAAACCGGCCACCTCGTTTTGGCGACGGTCCATTCCTCGACCTGCGCCGAGGCGCTGCAACGCGTGGCCTCGGCTTTCCCGGCGGAAATTCAAAGCGCCGTCTGCGCACAACTGGCCGATTGTCTGGTCGCGGTCGTTTCGCAACGGCTCCGGTTCCGGCAGGACCTGAACATCCGCGTGCCTGAATGCGAGATTCTGGTGGCGACGCACGCGGTGAAAAATTTCATCCGCACCCGCGACTTTTTCAAAATCATCTCCGCCATTGAAACCGGTGCCGACAACGGCATGTGGTCGTTTCAGCGTTATGCCAAATGGCTGGAGGGCCGGACCAATTTCTTCATCCCCGGCCAGAGCGCGGAACCGCCGGACAGCGAACCGGCTGAAGCCACCGCCGCCGTGCCCTTGCCGCCACTGGCCGCCGCCCCAAAAACGGTGAAGAAGGGCAAGGTCCAGTCACCAACTCCGGCGGCGACCGAAGGCCAACGGATTGAGATTGAACCGACGGAAGGGGACTTTGGGAAAATCCTCAAGAAATCGCATTAAGATGGCTGGGTGGCGGAAAATTTTTTGCGTCGGCGGTGTATCAGTGATTTTGTCTTTGAGCGCCATCCTGTTTTGCGGTTGTGTGACGAAATCGAAGGCCGATGCCCAGGTGCGGGAGGCTTACCTGGCCGGACAAAATGCCGCGTTGCGGCAACAACAGGCGCAGGCACAGGCACCGGGCGTCACGGTCATTGGTCCGGTGCAAAATCCCGACGTGCCGTGGGTGGAGGGTTTGACGCTCACGCAGGCCATCGCGACGGCGAAGTATCTTGGTCAGCACGACCCGAAGGAAATTATTCTGACCCGCCAGGGCGAAAGCGCCAAACTTGCTCCGAAAATGCTGCTGAACGGCGCCGATGTGCCGCTCGAACCGGGTGACACCATCACCCTCCACGAATAATTCAACACGCAGGCGAGGTTTCCCCGGACCCATCTGCCCACTACCCTGGGCGCGCGGCCATTAGGCCGCTTCACGGCCCAGGTGACATGGACGAAACGATTGGCCTGCGGACATCCGAACCATGAAGCGGCGTAAACGCCGCGCTCCGGCCCCTTTACAATCGGGCGGCGCCAAGATGCACCGTGTTTTGCCGGGCACGGACTTTGCGCTTTGAAGTCGCGTCGTGGTTGCGTATAAATTTTGCATGTCCGAACCGGTCACACCCGCCATCAATGCCGCGACGCGCTTGTGCGCCGTCTATGGCTTTCCCATCAAACATTCTGCGTCGCCCGCGATGCACAACGCCGCCTTTGCCGCGCTCGGCCTGAATTGGCGCTACCTCGCGTTTGAAGTGCACCCGGACAACCTGCGCGCCGCCATTGCGGGCGCCAAGGCGATGCAGTTCTCCGGCTTGAACCTGACGGTGCCGCACAAGGTGCTGGCGATGGAAATCGTGGATGAGCTTGATGAATCGGCAAAGACGTGGGGCGCAGTGAATACCATCCGGTTCGAGGCGCGCGAGGCCGGCGGGCAGTGGCGGCCGCTGCACCATTTTTCGGAAGATTTGTCGCCTGACGCTAAAAAACGTAGTGCAGGCGTCCCGCCTGCAAAATCCGACCAGGCAGGCCAGAGGCCTGCGCTACCGGAGGTCCGGTCGCAAGGCTTCAACACCGACGCCGACGGCATCGCCCGTTCGTTGCGGGAAGATTTGGCCTTGGACCTGGCGGGCGCGAAAGTCCTGCTGCTCGGGACCGG
>Ga0187874_10001269_pt1 | contig 23923 bp, 19 predicted proteins | sample June2016WEW_16_1_3_FD_132993 | JGI IMG/M metagenome (GOLD analysis project Ga0187874, IMG submission 132993) | Peatland microbial communities from SPRUCE experiment site at the Marcell Experimental Forest, Minnesota, USA - June2016WEW_16_150 | ecosystem: Environmental > Terrestrial > Soil >... | reverse complement strand
TCCGTAGGTTTCCTCGATTTCCTCGACGCTCATCCCCTCGGACAGGCACGACAAAATAAAAGAGACGGAGAATCGGGTTCCCCGAATCGCGAGTTTGCCGCCCAGGAGTTCCGCATCGGCCACGATCCAGCGAAAATTCCTGAATGGGTTCAGCGCACGCTCCTCCATTTTTTCACCTGCCTCCCACTATTAGACCACAGCGGTTATCCTCGACCGAGCGGCGCATCAACATGGGTGTACGACATAAAAGTGGATGGCATTGCGATTTTCTAAAGAAACAAGCGATTCTGAGCGTACTAACTACTCAGCACGGAACCGCGAGCGTTAGCGAGCGGCCTGCTCCAGGCTGCGCGGCGGCCGCTCGCTAACGCTCGCGGTTCTGTGCCGCGGCCGTGTTCATCCACTCTCCAGAAAGTCACCTGCAAGCCATTGATTCCATTTGCAGCCACTCAAGTGACTTTATGGACCCGGCGGCCGCCTGGTCTAGGCTTTTATGTCGCGCACCCCATCAACATCAGGCAACAGAGGACGTTTGGGGTGCTGGTCAACCTGGTCAACAGGCGTTTTGTGCGTTTGTGCTAATATGTTATTGTGCGAACTACGCTCGACATTTCGGATGAGGCTTACTACATCGCCAAAGCCATCGCCCGCGATCAGAACCGCAGCCTCGGACGAGTGGTTGGCGACCTCATTCTGCGATCGTCGAAAGGGGCGAAAGGCGCATCCATAAAGATGAGTGACTACGGTTTCCCCACTTTCCGTTGCGCCCGACCCGTGACCACCGAGGACGTCAAGGCTCTCGATGACGAAGAGTAAGGTCTACCTGCTCGACTCCAATGTCCTCATTGCACTGGCGACGCCCGAACACAGTTTGAACGCGCGTGCGGCGGCGTGGTTCCTCAAGGGGCATCGGTTTGCAACATGCCCGATCACGCAAGGCGCACTTTTTCGTTTCCACCTGCGCGCCGGTGTGGAGGCGACGGCGGAATCCGCAAAGCTTCTGCTCGAATCCATTTCCTCCCTCTCGCGGCACGAATTCTGGCCGGACGATGCTTCCTATCTCGACATGCCCAACACAGGGATCACCGGACGTAGGCAGGTCACTGACGCTTACCTTGTGCTGTTGGCGCGGAAACACGGCGGTTCAGTTGCCACGATGGACCAGGCGCTGGCTGCCGTTCACGCAGGAACCACCCTCCTCGCGTAGCTACAAAGCAGCTCATGCACTTCCTGGATTGCGTCCTGCGATGCGGACTGACGCCATCGCTTCGATCATTCAGACGGATCTTGCCGCCGGAGGAAGTCGATGTGAGGCGCATCCGAGCGACCGCGGGAATGTCGCAAAGGGGAGTTTGCGCGCGCCTTTTGCATCAACCCACGGACGCTCCAGGACTGGGAGCAGGGCCGCAGAAAGCCGGATGCAACGGTCCGTGCCTACCTAGCTGTTAGGGACTTGGATGCCGGGGATCTTTTCGAAGTGACGGAGGTTCTCGGTCAGGACAGCATAGCCTTGCTCGATGGCATCCGCGGCGATCAGCAGGTCATTTAACGGCAAGACGTTTCCCATCGTCGTCTCCTGAGCCAGTGGCGGTGCAATCAGCCAAAGTGGACCAGTGCTATACTCAGCGTAGGAGTCGTTGTCGTGGCGTACCCGGTTTCCCCTTACATTGAAGAGCGGAATGGCGGCCTGTATGTGGCGGGTACGGGTGTGTCGCTGGACTCAGTCGCGATTCGTTTCCAGCAAGGCGCATCTCCGGAGAAAATCGTTCAGTCGTTCCCAACTCTCAGGCTATCGCAGGTGTATGGCGCGATCGCGTACTGCCTGGAGTACGAGAAAACGATCAATGACTATATCGCCGAAGGCGAGCGCCAACTCGAACGGTCGGCGGTTCCTCTGAGCCGAACAAATCCCGAACAATTCGCCCGTCTGGAGGCCGCTCGCCGGCAGATGGGCTCGAAGCGCTCGTGACCGTCCGCTTCCTGGCGGACGAAGATCTCGACTCCGATATCGTCGAAGGTCTACGATCTCGCGAACCCGCCATTGATATTCTTGACTCCAAGCAGGCTGGCTACCGAGGCGCCAAAGATCCAGTCCTTCTCGAATTCGCGGCAGAGCAGGAGCGGATCTTGATTTCTCATGATCGGCGCACGATGACCCGCTATTTTCGCGACCGTCTGGCTGCGGGAAAATCGAGTCCGGGTCTGTTCATCGTTCCCCAGCGGAGCGCCGTTGGTGAGGTTATCGAGTCGCTCGTCCTGGTCTGGACCGCATCTCAATCGGCGGAGTGGCGCGATACCGTCGTGTACCTTCCTTTCCGTTGAGATCTACATCGGCGGTGTATCCCGCTTTCGGCCGGCGTCAGCGCCGACGAGGATCTTTCAGCTTGCCAGTGATTATCAGTAGGTGATAACCTAGTGAGAATGAGAAGGCGAGATCGGGATACTGGCGACGAGGCGCTGCTGGATCTCGACGGACAGGTACTCGTGGTCGATACCAAGGGCCAATACTGGGTTCGGTTCTCAGTTCGCCGAGTAGCTTCCACCCCCGATCGGCCGCATGGGCTCAACTACCCGTTATCACTGCATGGCCCGGATGGCAACCGCCTGGTTGGATTTGACAACGCTCATGCCGTCCGGGAGTCGCACGGACCCGGCGGCAAGAGCCGGGGCCCTCTTGACTACAAGCACCGGATAGAGACTGTCCGACCTTATCGGTTCCAAGACGCGGGCAAGTTGCTGGAGGACTTTTGGGCCGAGGTGGACAAGCTCTTGAGAGAGAAGGGAGTCATCTAATGAAGACGCTGCGCGTTGGGATTGCCAGTTACGAGCAGATGAAAGCCCGGACATTGGAGATCGCTCGAGCGAAGTACAAACCGGCGGCCGACGAGCCGAAGGTATGGTTCAGGTCCGCCGAGAGCTTTGCCAGGGTCTTATCCGACCGCAACCGTGCCCTGCTTGGGATCATCGCCGAATCCGCCCCTGAGTCGCTTGCGCGCCTGGCGGAACTGACCGGGCGGAAAAAATCGAATCTCTCACGGACGCTGAAGACCATGGAGCGATACGGCTTCGTCAAACTCAGCCGCGGTGCGCGGGGCTCGCTAATCCCGCGAGTTCCGTACCAGCGGATCTCGTTGACACTGCCATTGTCGAAACCGGCGCGGGAAGGGACCGAAGCGGCATGACCGGCCTCTAGCGCGACCTGGCGGGCACAAGCGCTATCGGCCCCCTCCGCTCCATTACTGTCGCGGCTCCGATTGGAGCTTCTGGCTTCATGACGTTTTCAACTTTCCGATGGCCCTCCGCTCCATTACTGTCGCGGCTCCGATTGGAGCTTCTGGTTTATGACGTTTTCAACTTTCCGATGGCCTGCTCAATGCGGCGCAGGCAGGTTTCGCGGCCGAGCGCTTCGAGGGTTCCAAACAGCGGCGGAGCGGTCTTGCGGCCGCACACGGCGACGCGAATGGGCTCGAACATCTGGCCGGGCTTGATGCCCTGCTCGACGGCGGCGGCGCGCAAAGCGGCTTCGAGCGCGTCGTGCGAGAATTCGGGCGTGGCCAGCACGACGGCAGCGCGTTCGAGCACGGCGAGCGCCAGCGCTCGATCGCCCTTCTTGGGGATGAGCTCGGCGGGGTCGTAAGGCGTCAGGTTTTCCGCGAAGAAGAAATCGGCCACCGTGAGCGCGTCGGGGAGCAGCCGGATACGCTCTTGAATCAGCCGCGTGATCTGGAGCATTTTGGGCGGCTCGATGGAGTGGCCGGCGGCGCGCACGACGGGCAGCAGGCGATCCGAGAGCTCTTCGGCCGGCATGGTGCGGATGTGCTCGGCGTTGAGCCACACGGCCTTGGGATCGAAGGGATCTTCTTCCTTGAAATTGACGACGGCGTTGGAGCGGTTGATGCCTTCGAGAGAGAAAGCGTCGATCAACTCCTGGCGGGTCATCTGCTCGCGATCGTTCTTCGGAGACCAGCCGAGCAGCACGATGAAGTTGACGAAGGCGCCGGCCAGGAATCCGGCGTCGCGGTAAGTGGTGACGCTGACCACGGGGCCGTGCCGGCGCTTAGAGAGCTTGGTGCCATCGGGCGCGACCAGCAGCGGCAGGTGGGCGAATTGCGGCGGGGCGGCGCCGGCGGCTTCGAAGATGAGCACGTGCTTGAAGGTGTTGGTGAGATGGTCCTGGCCGCGGATGATGTGGCTGATGCGCAGGTCGGCGTCATCGGCGCAGGAAGCCAGGTGGTAAGTGGGCATGCCGTCGCTGCGCACCAGGGCGAAATCCTCGATATCGGCGGTGGACTTGGCCTGATCGCCATAGACAGCGTCGGCGAAACGAACGGTGTGTTGGGTGTCGCGCGGCACGCGGTAGCGCAAGGCGAAGGGCTCGCCCGAGGCGGCGCGGCGGTCGCTTTCCTCGCGCGGCATGGCGCGCATATCGGCGTTGAAGAGCCACGTGCCTTGCGCGCCGGACTTTTCGGATTCGCCGGTGTGGGCGGGAGTGAAATCGCGATAGGCCAGGCCTTTTTGGTAGATGGCGTCGGCCACCTGGCGGTGCAAGGCGAGGCGCTCGGACTGGCGGTATTCTTCGTCCCAACCGAGATCGAGCCAGCGCAGGCCCTCATAGATGGAGGTAAGCGAGGCTTCGGTATTGCGTTCGACGTCGGTATCGTCGATGCGCAGGATCATGGCGCCGCCGTTGCGGCGGGCGTACAGCCAATTAAAGATAAACGTGCGCGCGCTGCCGATGTGCAAGAAACCAGTGGGGGAAGGCGCGAAGCGGACTCTGAGCATGGGAAATGCCAGTATAACGCGAGTCGCAAAAGGGCTTGGCGATGGTGGGACGACAGCGGGACGACGAGAAGGGTCGAAAGGATGGCGGCTGGGTGTATACTGATCAAGATATGGGAGTCCAAAATGGAAATCCCGGTTAAGATCGTCGCGGTACTGCACGGAGGATTCCGCACGAAGGGATTGACGTGGGCCCTGTTTGTGATTTGTCTGCTGGTATTGGCCGGCCCTGCTTCGGCGGGAATTGTCTTTGACAACTATCCAATCAACGGTACTATCAATGCCTGGACTATCAACTTCGGCTATTGGGTTTCGGACTCATTCACCATTGCCGCTCCCACAGTTGTGACGGGGGCGAATTTCGGCACCTGGAATCTTCTGGGGGACGACATCAGCGCGGTGGATTGGGCGATCGGGACCGCGGCCTTTGGTAGCGGCAGTGGCTCTGGTACGGCGACCGTGTCGGACACACTTCTTGGTGCCAACCTATACGGCCTCAATATCTATTCGAATAGTATCGCCTTCGCGGGAATCCTCCTCGACCCTGGTATCTACTACCTGACCCTCCAGAATGCGGTTGTTGCGAGCGGCGACCCGGTTTTCTGGGACGAAAACGACGGCGGGGCAGTTACAGCAGCGTATTCACACTGGGCGGGGGATCCGCCGGCGACGACGACGCCAATTGGCGCGGAGTCGTTTCAGATCCTCGGCGATGTGGGAACGCCGGAACCCGGCAGCCTGGTGCTGTTCGGATCCGGCATGCTGCTGCTGGCCGGCGCCTTGCGCCGCAAAGCCAGCCGGTAACCGATCCTCAGCGATGGCTACCTGATCCCTAAACCTCAAACACGTGCGTTCCCGACGAAGCTAGTGAAGCTTCTGTAGCTGGATCGTCAGGGAGAAGGCCTGGGCTTGCGAGGTGCTGCCGGTGGATGTGTCTTTTAGCAGGATCGTGAAATGGGCGGCCGGGGAGATCGCGCTGGGCGAGGTGGGGATGCCGGAGATCACGCCGGTGGAAGGGTTCAGCGAAAGGCCGTTGGGCATCTTGCCTGAAGAGACCGACCATTGGTAGCTGGGCGGATTGCCGCCGACGGCCGCGAGCGCGGCGCTGTAGGCCTGCCCAAACACGGGCACGGGCAAGGTGGTGGTGACGATGTAGGGCTTGGTCTGGCCGCTGATCGAATTGATTTCCAGGACCGAGTTATCGACCACTTCGAGGCTGCTCAGCAGGATGTTGGTGCTCTTGATGCAAGCCAGATCGTCATCGTCCCAGCGGATGTCGGGGACACCCTGAATGTAACCGGCGGTGCCGTGATCGCTCATATAGGCGCCGTATTGCTGGAGGGCCTGGAGCACGGTGGCGGCTTGCGGGTTGGTGGAGACCGGACAAATGGCCTGCCAGTTTACGGAGGCCTTGAGACGGTAGAGCAGGCCCTGGGGCGGTCCGCTGCCGGCGCAGCAGCCGGTGGCGGGCCAGACGAACCAGTTGGTGGGCGACGGCATGGTGATGCGGAGCGGATGCCGGACGCCCAAGGGAACCTCGTCGTAGCGGATCAGCAGGGGGACGATGGGAATGCCGGCCGAATCCTGAGCGCCATGATCGAGGAGAGCGGTGGAGCCGGCGATTTCATCGCTGTTCAGCACGTAGTGAATGCCGGCCGCCTCGGTCCAGGTGCTGGTTCCGGAGTTGTACATGGTGGGCACGGCGTCGGCTGAATAGGTTTCATAGAGCGTGCAGGGGCCAGGTTGATAGCCGTTGATGCTGGTGGTGCTGGATTCGAGGATGAGGGTGTGGTGGTCGTCACCGGCGAGGCCGAAGCTGGTGGCTTCGATGACAGGGTTGGGGTAAGGCGGGAAGGGCCAAGAATAGGTGCCGGGCGGATCGATCTGGCCGCCGTTGACCAGGTAGACGTTGGTGAAGGGGCCGTTCGAGGGAACGCGCATGAAGGGGATGCCACCGGGAGTGGGATAGAACCCATGGCCGAAATCGGGGTGGAGGGGGGCGGTCAACAGGCCGGAAGGAATCTGGTCGGAGGGGTTGGTATCCAGGGGCAGGGAATCGGCGCGCTGGTTATAAATGGAGTCGGGCGGGAACATCTGGCAGCCGCCGTAGGAGGAGTCGCTATAGACGCCGAAGTTGAGAGTAGTGGTGGCGACATTTTGGACGGGAGTGGCGGAATCGGCCACCTGGATGGTGACAGCATAGCCGCCCTGGCCGTTGACCTGTGTGGCGCTGACAACGCCGGTGGAGGGGTTGAGAGACATGCCCTCGGGGAGACTGACGCCAGTGGTGGAGATGACCGACCAGGTGTAGGACCCTGTTCCGCCGGTGGCCGTGAGGGGGGTGCTGTAGGTTTGATATTGGGTGGCGACGGGGACGCTGGAGGTGGTGATCTGCAGCGTCGTGCCTAAAGGCCCGGAAAACAACAGGAAAACCAGAAGTAGTGGCATATACCAAGTGTCGCAGAAACTACGTTATTAGGAGGGGTGACGGATATGCCGGCGAATCCATCCCTCCAGCCGGAAGATCGGCCGGCGATTCCCGGCCAGTTGGCAGTACCCCCACCAGCCGCGTACATATTGCCGCCAGGCGTCCCGCAGTTGGTTACTCGTCAGACTCCGGGGCAGTGGGTTCACGATCACCTTTATACAGCATCGAAGGGTCCGCGAGAGCGACCGTTGGTGAAAGTCCGTCGTGAATCCCCGCACAAAACGTGAGCGCCCCAAATGCGCGGGGCGGTTATCTCCACAGCCTATTCACCACCCGGATCAGCGCTGCGCCGCTCACCACAAACACTGCCAACAGCACCCAGAAATAATCCATTCGCCCGTAAAGGAAATTCCCCACCGTAAACAGCGCCGACCAGATCGTGATGCAGCCGGCAAACCACCCGAGCAGCGACATCGGAAACGCCGCGGCTTCGGAATCGGCGGCGGCCTCGGCGGCGGTAACTCCCGCAATCACACGGATGCTCTGCCAGCCCGGTCCCGCCGGGCGAACTTTGTGGTAGAAGTTCACCAGCGCCTCGTCGCTGGTGCGCGGCCCCAAATACGCCGTGGTCACCCACAAGACCGTCGTGACCGCTATGGTAATCAGCAGCTCCTGGTAGGTGCCCGGCGCCATGCCGTTCTTCTTCAGAATGAGGAACAGCAGGGACATGCCGAAAGAGCTGATCATGGCGACAATCTCGCACCAGGCCGTCACGCGCCACCAGAACCAGCGCACCAGGTAGATCAGGCCGGTGCCGGCGCCGACTTGCATGATCACGTCGAAGCTGTCTTTGGCAGTGTCCAGCGCGAACACCAGGGCGGAAGAGCAGACGAACAGGATCACCGTCGCGATCCGTCCCGCCACCACGTAGTGTTTATCCGGAGCGTCGGTTTTCACGAACCGGCGGTAGAAATCGTGCACCAGGTACGACGCGCCCCAATTGAGGTGCGTCAGGATGGTGGACGAATTGGCGGCAATCAGCCCCCCCAGCATCAGTCCCATCCATCCCACCGGAAGGAACCGCAGCATGGCCGGGAAGGCGATGTCGTGTCCCAGCAGCTTGGGATCGAGATGCGGAAAAGCTTTCTGGATGTCCGACAACTGCGGGTAGATGATGAGCGATGCCAGGCCCACCAGAATCCACGGCCACGGCCGCAAAACGTAGTGCGCCAGGTTGAAGAACAGCGTGCTTCCCAGCGCGTCTTTTTCAGTCTTCGACGCCAGCATGCGTTGCGCGATGTAGCTGCCGCCGCCCGGCTCCGCGCCGGGATACCACGACGCCCACCATTGCACGGTGATGGGAATCACGAACACCGCCACCGCCAGATCCCAGTTGTTGGTGAAGTCCGGCAGCATGTTGAGGTAGTGGATGCCGTGCGGTCCGGGCAGATGCGAGAGTTTCTGCACCAGCCCGCTCATCCCGCCCACCTGCGGCAGTTCGACCGCGAAGTACGCCGCCGCGATCACCGCCGACATTTTGATGAAGAATTGCACCATGTCGATCACCAGCACGCCCCACAGCCCGGAGTGAGTGGCGAAGATCACATTCAGCAGCCCGACGAACAGCAGCGTCTGCCAGCGCTCGAAGCCGAAGAGAATCGCGGCGATCTTACACGCCGCCAGGTTCACGGTCGCCATGATGATGCAGTTGAACAGCAGGCCGAGGTAAACCGAGCGGAATCCGCGCACGGCGCTGGCGGCCTTGCCGGAGTAGCGCAACTCGTAAAACTCCAGATCGGTGAGGACGCCGGAGCGGCGCCAGAGCTTGGCATAAAAGAAGACCGTGGAGACGCCCGTCAAAGTAAAGGCCCACCAGCGCCAGTTGCCCGCTACGCCTTCGGTGCGCACGAAGTTCGCAACCAGGTTGGGCGTGTCGCTCGAAAACGTGGTGGCCACCATGGAGAGCCCGGCGAGCCACCACGGGACGGAACGGCCCGACGCGAAAAACTCCGCGGTGCTTTTGCCCGAGCGTTTTCCAAAGAACAGCGCGGGAGCGAAGCAGATGGCTACAGCGGTGAGGGCGATGACCCAGTCAAGCGTATGCAATTGCATAGGTGAACCAAAGAGTTTACTTCCTTTTGAGGCGCAGTGCGCCCGGCGCCGGCCGGACGTCGATCAGGTGGTTTCGCTCGTCGAACCCCACCCGGCCCGCATAAAACCGCTCGACCAGCCCGCGGCGCACGGCGGCGCGTTCGGCGGCCCGGCACAACACCACCGCGCAGCCTCCGAATCCCGCGCCGGTGAGACGGGCGCCCAACGCGCCGGACGCCATGGCCGCTTCCACCAACTGGTTGAGCGCGGGGCAACTGACGCGCAGTTGGTCCCGCAGGCTGGCGTGCGATTCCAGCAGGAGGCGGCCGAAGGCGACAGCGTCACCACTTGCCATGGCGGCGACCGCGGCGCGCACCCGCAGCGCTTCCGAAGTGACGTGCAGGAAGGCATCGCGCCCGGGGCCGGGCGGGAGGCGCGGGGCAGCCTCCAAGGCCATCGGCAGGGCTTCGCGGTACGATGCGAACCCCAAGCGCGCGAGCGCAGTCGCGCCCGCGGCGCGCCTCAGGTTGTACTCCTCCCTCGCGCTGCCGCTCTTTTCGGCCGTTTGAAGGCTGTGCGCCACCAGGAAGCTCCAGCCCTCCGGCACGGGAATGTGGCGCACCGAAAGCGGCGCGAAGTCCACCAGCGAGGCGCAGCCCTCGCGCGATTCGAGCGAAGCCGCGTGATCCATGCCTCCGCCGCGCGTGCCAACGAACTGTTCGCCGTCCGGCAGAATCTCCATCAGTTCCGCAAAGCTCGCTTCACGTCGGTTGGCCTCGATCAGCGCCAGTGTGAAGGCGACCAGCAGGGCGGAGGATGACGATAGCCCGGCGGCCGCGGGCAGGTCCGACTCGACCACGGCATCCACGCCCTTCCCGCTGCCCCAGCGGCCGGCAACCGCTTGCGCGGCGGCACGCAGGTAGTTCTCCCAATCGCCGCGCGCCACGGGAGCCATGTGAGCGGTCCACTCGAACTCGCGCGGGCCATACCCGGCACTCACCGCGCGGATGCGGGCGTCGCTGCGCGCGCGGAAAGCCACGCGAATCCGTCGGTCGAGCGCCACGGGCAAGACGGCAAGGCGGTGGTAATCGATGTGCTCGCCGATGAGATTCACCCGGCCCGGCGCCGACACCATGCCAGGCTCACCACCGGCGCCAAACAGCCGCAACAAACGTTCCCGTGGATCCGGAGGCTCTTGCATGTAGCCGCGCTCCCGATCACCATACCACTATGCGGCCGGAGCGGATTCGATTTTGCGGCTGATGCGCCGGCGCTGGTTGGCTGGCGAGGGGAACAATGGCTTCGAAGCTGGTGTCATAAGCCCCAGTGAACGCGGCGCATCCAAATTGGGGCTTGTGGCCGTTCACACCGTGCCTGATCAGCGACCCCGCTACCCGGCTGGCCGCAATCCGCGACCCCGCGAAGTACAAGCCGTCGATCATTTGGAGCGAGAGACAGTGCCAGCGAAGCCAGCAACCTTCTCATGTGCGGCAGGATATCCCACTTCCAAGCCCCGGGTGGAAACCGGGGGCCGCGAGCGGGCCTGATTTGCCCATGGGCGGGCCCTTCCTATGTCGGTGAATAGCCCTAAAGAGTAGTGTCCGATGTAAATAAAGGATAATTACCTCTCATTTTGCCAGTTTTCATTTCCCTCCGCCGGGGTAGTGTAACTTTCTGAGTTCAACCACCGCCTTCTATTCAGTGAGCCAATATAGACGAGCAGGAGGCCGAGGCAGTCGTCCGGCCCCGTCCTGGTTCGCAAGAGTTTAAGAATTCACAAGGAGACACTAGACTATGAAAACACGTACGTTACTACTGACTGCAGCACTGGCAATCTTTACCCTGTCCGTGGCAAGCGCCAAAACGTATGACATCCTTCTTTCCTCGCCGACCAAGGCGGGCAACCTGCAACTGAAGGCCGGCGAGTACCGGCTGACCGTGAACGGCACGAAGGCCATCTTCACCGACGTGAACACCACCAAGAGCTTCACCACGCAAGTGAAAGTGGAGAACTCGGACACGAAGTTCGGCGATACCAAGATCGACTCCTCCACCGAAGGCTCCACCAGCGTAATCAAGGACATCGAACTCGGCGGCTCCAAGACCAAGATCGATTTCTAAGCCATCCCCGACCGGCCGGCCCAACCTTCCCCCGGGCCGGCTGGTCTCGTGATTTTCCCCGCCGCCAGACCAGGCGCCGTGCCATACAATAGCTACCATGCACACGGCGCTCTTTCCGTTCTTACGCTTGGCAATGTGGGCGCAACCGCCTGCGTCTCCGAATTTCCCCTCCGATCCGCCGCACCCCAACGCCGCCGGCTACCAGGTGAAAGTATGAATCCGCCGACAAATGGGCGACGGGGCTTTCTCCGCCGGCTACTGACCGCCAGCGGCCTGGCCGTGGCTGCACCGCAGGCCGCGCTGCCCCAAGAGCGGGGCACGCCTGGACCGGCTCCTTTCTTCCTGCCCGCATATGCCCGCGCGCAGAACTATAAATCGCTGAAGCAATCCAGCTTCGACCGCACCGGCGGCAATCGCGATTCCTGGCGCGTTCCCGCCGGAGGAGTGCAGGAGGTCTTCCTGGCGGAAGGTCCCGGCGTCATCAGCCATATCTGGTTCACCATCGCGGCGCAGGGCGATATGCATCTAAAAGAGCTAGTGCTGCGCGCCTGGTGGGACGACAATCCCAAACCCAGCATAGAAACTCCTATCGGCGATTTCTTTGGCCTGAATCTCGGCTCTTACTTCATTTACCAATCCGAGTATCTGGCCTGCTCGCCCGGCAAGTCGCTCAATTGTTACTTTGCGATGCCCTTTCGCCATAGAGCCCGCTTGAATGTAACCAATGAGGGGAAGCGCGATGCCGGCGCCTTCTATTCCAATATCGACTACATGACAGTGGCCCAACTGCCGCAGGATTCCTTGTACTTTCACGCGCAGTACCGGCAATCCGCGCCCTGCGTGGCCTCGACCGGCGAGGCCGCCAGGATCAATCTCGAGGGGCGCGAGAATTACGTCTACGTCGAGACGCGCGGCCGCGGCCATCTGATGGGCGTGACGCTCGGGGTGCTGCAGAATTCGAACGGCTGGTGGGGCGAGGGCGACGACATGATTTTCGTCGACGATGAGTCAAAACCGGTCATCAACGGCACAGGCTCGGAAGACTACTTCCTGGGCAGTTGGGATTTCGGTGGGCGCGACGGAGCCCAGCCTTTCGGCCATGCCCAGTATGGCGCGCCGCTGATTGTCAACGCGGAACGCACCGGCGGCCGTTACTGCTGCTACCGCTTCCATGGTGACAACCCCGTGACCTTCGAACGGTACCTGAAACACACCATGGAGCACGGCCACGCCAACGACCGCGGAGACAACTTTTTCTCTTGCGCCTACTGGTATCAATCCTCTGCATTCACCGATTTCCCGGCGCTCCCGCCCGTGGAGGCGCGCACGCCTGTCGTGAAGACAGGTTAGTGAAGGCAGTTTAACCCAGGAGCCATCCATGAAGCTGACCCGCCGTCAAGCCGCTAACGCCCTCGCCGGCGCTCTGGGACTTGCCCAGGCGAGGGCGCAACAACCGCCGGCCACTCCGCCGCGCGAGACCCACGCGGTGTGGGCCGGCGCTTCCGACGCCGGCGCCACCGTCGATTCCGTCCGCGCCTTCGTCGCGCAGCTCCAGCGCGCCAACATCCACAAGCTCGTGATGGGCTGCAAGGAGGGCGGCGGCAACGTCGTCTGGCACAGCAAGCGCTTCCCGCAACTCATCTCTCCGCGCTATCGCGATTTCGACCTGGTGGAAAACCTGGTTCGCGAAGCTCATGACCAGGGCATTGAGGTCCACATCTGGCTGATCGATTTCTACGAAGGCGACAACGGCGTTGCCTTCCGCGAGCATCCCGAATGGGCGCAACTCAACGCCGATGGGAAGCCCACCAACACGGAAACGCTCCTCAACAGCGAGAAACTGCCCATCGTGCCGTACCACAACATCTGGATGTGCCCTTCCCGGCGACCCGGCTACACCGACCAATGGCTGCTGCCGCTCATCGAAGAACTCGTCTCGGGCTACGCCATCGACGGCATCCACCACGACTACGTCCGGTACGGCGGCGACGTAGCCCCGGATAGCTACTGTTTCTGCGATTATTGCCTCAAGGACATTCCCCGCCACGCGCTGTTGCATTGGGAAACGCCACCGAACCACCAGCCCCTCGAGATCGTACGTCCGCGCCTGGAAGCCAGTTGGGAAGCTACCCCCGACATGCTGCCGGCCGGCTGGGAGCAGATGGACCGCAGGGCGAAGGCCGATTTCATCCTCAATGGACGCACCATTGCCGGCGGCCCGCCGGACATGCGCCATTTCTTCTACGAGTACCGCATCGACCAGATCAGCCGCTTCGTACGCGAGGCCCATGACCGCTGCAAACGCACCAATCCCAAGATCCAGATGACCGCTGCCGTCTTCAAGAATCCCATCCAGAGCGGCCGCTATCTCGGGCAAAAGTGGTGCGACTGGAACCCCTGGATCGATATCTACATGCCCATGAGTTATCGCAGCCACTTTCTCGGAGACTTCGACACTTACTGCGCCCATCTAACTGAAATCACAGCCAGGCAGTTAGAGTGGACGAAGCATGAAAGGCCGCTGTATGCCGGTATTTACACCTCCGATCTATACAAAGAAGAGGCTTCTTCACGCACTTATCCACCGGGTAAGTTGGTCCGCGCCATTGAGGCCGCTCGCGCCGCCAAACCGGACGGGATCGTGATTTTTTCCGTCGGCTCGCTGCGCAGCCAGAACCTCTGGCCGCAGTTGGAGGCGGTTTTTAAGGCGTGATAAGTCGTTTCAGGAGATCTCTACGATCACGGGAAACCGCTCCCTTACGGTCGCGGCTCCGATCGGAGTCGCGCTCGCCAGCTAGCTTGAGTTACAACTTGTTCACGTCGATCTTTGCGTCCCAGGGCTCGTGGGAGCGCAGCATCTCTTCCCACGTCACCTCGCGGCCGGAGTAGGCCGCCTGCCGCCCCAAAATGGCGGTGAGGGCCGCTTCCACGCCATCCGCGGCCTGGTTATGAAACTGGCCCCCGGTAATGCTCCCGATGAACGCCTTCTGCTTTTCGGAATCGGCCTGCGCCAGGTTGTCGGAAAAGGAACCGCTCGCCGAGAACGTCCCGTCGCGCTGCTGTTCGCTTCCCGACCAGGTCCACGCCTCTTCACCCGCGATTCCCAGCGCGCCGCTGTAGGGCGATTGCGCCGCCCCGCGCGTCCCGAAGAATCGCTCGCTCACCTCGAACGGGCCTTTGCCGAATTGCGTCGAGTTGAAGCTCACATGAACATTGTTGGCATACTGGAATACGACGTCGAAGTGGGAGTGGCAATCGTCGCCCGCCCAGGTCATCCTGCCGGCGCGTCCGTTGCGTCCCGCGCGGCCGATGGCCTTCAGCGGATGGCCCGCGAGCACCCAGTTGCAGATATCCAGCGCATGAATGTTTTGCTCGACGATGATATCGCCGGAGAGCACGCGATCCTGGATCCAGTTGCGCAGACGCAACGCCGCCCCTTGCGACGACCATGTCCGCTGGTCCGGCGCAGGGCAGTAATAGTGAGCTTCGCCCGCCGCGATTTCTCCCAACGCCCCGGCGTGAATGCGGCGCACCAGTTCCACGAATGGCGGCGCCGAGCGGATCTGAAATCCCACATCGAGGCTGAGCCGGCCGGCGGCTTTCTGGCCGGTCTCGAGCACGTGCCTGGCGCCCGCCACATCCACCGCCACGGGCTTCTCGCAATAAACGTGCTTGCCCGCCGCCACTGCCGCCGCGAGGTGCTGGGGATGGAAGTACGCGGGCGTGGCGACGACCACCGCATCCACTTCGGACGATTCCATCATCCGGCGGCACGCATTCGGGCCGCTAAACGTCTGGGCGATTCCGGCGTAGCCCTTGGTTTGCGCCACCTTGTCGAAGCGCTGTTTGGCTTGATCGAGCTGGTCGGGGAAGAGATCCGCCAAAGCCACCAGGCGCGCATCGGTGTTCTGCACGATGTTGTTGGCGTCCGTGCCGCCGCGCCGCCCGCAACCCAGCAGGCCCAATCGGACCGACGAGTTGGCCGCGCTTCCGCGCACCAGTTGTGGCTTCAATACCGTGAACGCCGTCACCGCCCCCGCAGCTCGCAAAAAGTTCCGCCGTCCGGTTGTTTGTTCGCTCATGGCGCCCCTTTCACCCAATCAGCTTTTCCAGATACGCTTTGGCCTTCAAGATGTCGGCCCGCTGCTTCTCACCGCTGATTTCCCGTTCGATGGTCAACGGGTTGCGATACCCAATCTGCTTCAGCTTTTCGATCAGCGCCGGAAAGTTAACCTTACCTTCGCCGATGGAGACCTCCTCGCCAAGACGTTTCGGATCGGTGGGATACAGCCCGTCTTTGGCGTGCACGCCTTGAATATAGGGCGCCAGCGTGTCCACGGCATCCAGCGGATTGGCCTTGCCGTAAAGGATGAGGTTGGCAACATCAAAATTCACTCCCACGTTATCCAACCCCACGTCGCGGATGGCGCGCACCAGCGTGATGGGCGTTTCCTGGCCGGTTTCACAGCGGAAGTTTTGGCCGTTGTTCCTGCAATACGCCGCCACCGTGCGGATGGCCTCGACGGTTTCCTGGTACAGCTCGTCGTTGGGATTCTCCGGAATGAACCCGCAGTGGCCCTGCACGGCCGTGATGCCGGCTTTCTTCGCGAACTGCGAAATCTGCTGCATGCGCGCGATGCGCGCCTGCCGGTACTGGCGCGGCACCAGCCCGATGGTCAGCGGCCCGCGGTAGAAGTCGTACACCTCCGGCCCCGGCCCGGTGGAGACCGCCGAGGTGGCCTCCACGCCATAGCGGTCCAATGCGGCGCGCAGGCTGAAGGCCGCGGCGTCCCCAGTCTCCCGCACGCTGACCTGGCACGTGGGAAATCCGAGTTCCTGCACGCGTCTGATGGCGGCATCGGCATCGGGCGCAAGACCCAGTATGATCCCCAGCCGCATCCTGCCGGCATCCGGCGTCTGCGCCCCGGCCTGCCAAGCGGCAGCCGCTACCGCTGTGCGCAAAAGTGTCCGACGGTCGTATGTTGCCATTTCTCTTGCCACTTCGACGATTCTAACTCATTCGCCGCCTGGCGCCAGTGCTTTGACCGCATGTCTCGTGTTCCTGGGCCTCCGCTCCCTAAACGGTCGCGGCTTCGGTGGTCGCGGCACGTTATACTGGCTCGAAGTGAGCCAGATCCGCAAGCCGCCCGCGTCGCGCGCAGCGCCATCAACGGCATCGCGGCCCCGTCACGGGTGGCGCATTCTGCTACTCTGGGCGCTCGCGGGCGCGGCTTATTCCAATTCTTTCCAATCCGCCCCGGTCTTCGACGGCGCGAAGATCGTGGCGCAGGATTCGCGCATCCGCGCCGTCACGCCGGAGAACATCCGGCTCATCATCGGCGAGGAGTACTGGTATAAGGGCGCGCCTTCCGGTTTATATCGCCCGCTCACCACCTTTTCCTTGCTCCTGAATTACGCCGCTCTGGGCAACGGCGCAAACCCGGCGGGCTATCACTGGACGAATTTCGCCCTGCACGGAATCAATGTCACTCTGGTCTACGCGCTGGGCCTATTGATTTTCGCGGACCCGGCGCTGGCCCTGGCGCTGGCCGCCCTGTGGGGATTCCATCCGCTGCTCACTGACTCCGTCACTAACATCGCCGGCCGCGCCGACTTACTCGCAGCCTTCGGTGTGCTGGCCGCTTGGCTGTGCTACATGAAAGGCACTGCGACCCAAGGGCGCCGACGGCTCGCCTGGCTGGCCGCCATGGTGGCCGCGCAGGCCGCCGGCCTCTTCGCCAAAGAGAACGCCGCCGTGCTGCCCGGCATCTTGCTGCTTTACGACCTGGCGTGGCCGGAACGCGCCACCTGGCGCGCGCGGGCGCCCGCCTATGCCGCCCTGGCGCTGCCGATGGCCCTCTGGCTCTATCTGCGCGGCCAGGTGCAGACCCACATGCTGATCCACTTCATGGAGAATCCGCTGGTGAGCGCCGGCTTCCTGACGGCGCGGCTCACCGCCGTTAAAGTGATCGGCAAGCTGCTGTGGCTGTTTGTCTGGCCGGCCCGATTGTCGGCTGACTATTCCTACAACGCCATTCGGTTGTTCGGCTGGCATGTCTTCGAGTGGGAAGATGCGAAGGCCGTCATCGCGCTGGCGGTCTGTCTGAGCGCGGCGCTGCTCGTTCTACGCTGGCGCCACCGGCGGAAACCCCTGTTCTTTTTCCTCGCTTTCTTTTTCATTGCGCTCGTTCCGACGGCGAACCTCGTGATCCTCATCGGCAGCATCATGGCGGAGCGGTTCGCTTATCTGCCGTCGTTGGGGCTCGCCGGGTGCGCGGTGGCAGCGCTCCACGAACTGGGACGGCGCGTGCCCTTCAAACCGCCCGCCTCCGCACGAGCCGCGTCGGCCGGGCTGGCCTTCGTGTGCCTGGGGTTGGCCGCGCGCACCTACACGCGCAACCTGGATTGGCGCGATGAGCTCAGCTTCTGGACCAGCACCGTGAATGTTTCACCCGGCAGCGCCCGGGCGCACAACAACTTGGGAAACACGTTTCTGCGCATGCCCGGCCGCCTGCCCGACGCCATCGCCGAGTTCGAAGCGGCGCTGCGCATTCTGCCAGACTACACCGATGCGCACTACAACCTGGGCAACGCTCTGGCGCAAATCCCCGGCCGGGGACCCGACGCGATTGCGGAGTATCAGCGGGCGCTACGGATTGAACCGGATTTCGCGCAGGCGCACATCAATCTGGGCAACCTGCTGTCGCAAATTCCCGGCCGGATTCCCGACGCCATCGCGCAGTTTGAAGCGGCCCTGCGAACCGAGCCCGATCTTGCCGACGCGCACTACAACCTGGGCACCATTCTGGCGCAGATTCCCGGCCGGGGACCCGACGCCGTCGCCCAGTTTCAAGCGACGCTGCGGATTCAACCCGGTTCCGCCAAGGCCCACAACACTCTGGGAAGCGTCTTGTCGCAAATGCCCGGCCGCCAGGCTGATGCCATTGCCGAGTATCAAGCGGCGCTGCGGCTCCAGCCCGATTATGCCAGAGCGCACTACAACCTGGGGAACATCCTGTCGCAGATGCCCGGCCGGCAGTCTGACGCGATTGCGGAGTACCGCGCGGCGCTGCGCATTCAGCCGGATTACGCCGACGCGCACAACAACCTCGCCAACATCTTTCTGCAAATGCCCGGCCGGGGAGCCGACGCCATTGCCGAGTATCAAGCGGCGTTGCGGTTTGAGCCGAACCTGGCCGAAGCGCACGCCAACCTGGCAAGCGCGCTGGCGCAAATGCCCGGCCGGGGAGCCGAAGCGATCGCAGAGTACGAGGCCGCGTTGCGGATCAGCCCCGACCCGGAAGTGCGGCGGAGACTGGATCGGTTGCTGGCAGGGAAACGGTAGGCGGCCGGGTCACAAGAGCGGTTCCCAGTGCTGGCGCACTGGGCTATTCTCTTGCGTCCTTCGGACTTGGTCGCGGAAGAATCGTCGCGGCCAGCGAAGAAAACAAAGCACAGTAATACAAAACGAAAAGGCCGGGCATGCCCGCATAAACGGGTCTGCCCGGCCTGAACTTGTTACAGGGTCTAGAAGTTAATGCGCGCTACGGCCTCCAGGATGCGCCCGCCGGGATCGTACGTGCCAGAAATGTCGCGGTAGGCGCTGGTGACCTGGCCGAACGTCGTACTGGTGTTGAGGGAGCCCGGCAGGAAGTTGGTCAGGTTGAACACGTTGAGAGCCTGCGCCCGAAATTCCAGGGTCACAGACTCCTTAATGTGCGTTACCTTGATCAGGCTGACGTCGAAGTGGCGCTGCCAATTCGCGTAGACGTAGGCCAAGCCGCCCCACTGACCAGGTCCGGCCGGTCCGAGGTAAGGAGCGTTCGGATCCACCTGGGCCGGCGTCAGGTTGTTTACGTTGAAGGCCGCCTGGGTGTTGGTGATGAAGTTTGTGTTGTTGCTGCTGGTCAGCCCCGTAGGCGCGACCGGCACCGGCAGATAATACACCTGCGGGACACCGCTCACCGGATTCTGCGTTTTAATAATGTGAACCATGCCCTGCAATTGCGCTTGCGTGATGTTGTGCAAGACCACGCCGGAGCTGTTGCCATTCACGGTGCCGAAGCCGCTCAAGAACAGCGGCGTACCGGACTGGACGCGAGCTACACCGGCGATTTCCCATCCTTCGACGGCCTTCTTGAGGACCTTGCTGCTGGGGCTGGAAAGGAAATGGCGGCCCGGACCGAACGGCAATTCGTAAATGTAGTTGGCCTTGATGGCGTTCCGGATGTCATATAAATCCGGTATTTTGTCCATCCGGAGGTCGCGGAGCGTGGTGGGCTGCGAGGTTACGCTCGAACTCGAGGTCGCACCCGTGGCACCATCGGCCAATGACTTCGAGAACGAATAGTTGAGTTGGAATTGCATGCCGGCCGCGAGGCGCCGGCGCAGTTCCACCTGGCCGGAATCATAGTAGGAGGAGCCCCAGGGAAGTACATCGTTGGCGGAGGAGCCCGCCACCGTTGGATTCACCACGAAATAGTTCGCCGGGTATCCAGCGGCCACGAAGTTCTGATTGTAGGACACGGTGGAGGAGATGGTGCTCGCCATGCTGCCGACTTGCCCCAGGGCCAATTGGCTGGCAAAACTGGAGCTGCTGAGGCCGGCAGTGCCCAAGGCAGCTTGCAGGAACGGAATGGGCTGCTGGCCCGACAATCCCTGGTTGGAGAAGTTGTTGCTGCAGGTTGAGAACTGGCCTCCGCCGCAAGCGGCGCGCGCGATCGTCAGGTTGTTCGCCGCCGCGGCAAAGACGCTCTGGAACCCGTTATTGACGGTGTTGACCTCGTTCAGGTTGAGCCGTCTCCATTCGTGCAGGCCATGGTTGCCGGTGTAACGGACTTCGATGACCGTATTGCGGCTCAGCTCCCTCTGGAAGCCGATATTCCAGCTCTGCACGTATCCCATCTTGAGGTTGGGATCGAAGGCGTTGAGGCTGGAAGTAAAGTTGGCGGCGATGGGGAAGTTGATAGCGGTCGCCAGGCCCGAGCGCGTCGGCAGGGTGGGATCGCGGAACAGCACGCTTCCCGCCGCGCCGAAGTCATTGGGAGCGACGGCGTTGCTCACACTAGCGTCTTGTGTCAAACCCGTGTTGGAGGCATAAACGGCCTGATACACACCCGACCCTTCGCGAGTGGTGGCTATGGAGTACCCCATGCGCAACACCGAAGCGCCCTGGTGATGGCCGAAGATGGCTCCCAGGACTCCTTCATGGGAGGGCACCTGCCAGGCGAGACCGACCGATGGCGCCCAGATGGCGGGCATCTTGTAGGTGTTGCCACTGGTCAATTGCGTATAAGTGGGAACCGGGCCGGTGGTGGTCGTGCTGGGATTGAACAGATTCCCGATGCCGGACGTGCCCCAGAGCGCGGCGGTCGTCACGTTGGTATAGAGGCCGTCAAGGTTCTTCCAGCTTCCCTCTTTTTCCCAACGCAGTCCCGCAGTGACGGTCAGGCTGGGGGCCACGCGCCACACATCCTGGCCGAACAGGCCCCACCACTGTTCTTCATCGCGGTCGATGGTGGGCGTGCCATAGGCGTATTGGTGACTGGTTTCGCTGAGCACCTGACGAGTGCTAATGGTGGATACCCGCCCCGTCAGGTTGGCCCAATCGGAGGCGCCCGTGGAGATCTGGGTGGATGACGCGCTGGGGAAGTTGGCGGCAATCTGGAAGGGAGCCGAGGCGCCGGTGTTGGCCGGGTCATTGGTTGCCAGACCGAAGCTGATCGCCGGGATCGACTCGGTGCCGGTGATGGATTGCCACAGGTTCACCTGCGACCAGGTGAAGCCCGCGGAAACCTGGTGCGCGCCCTTCACCCACGACAAAGTATCTCCCACTTCCTTGTACGGGCCGTTGCGGCGCTGGGGGCTCCTGGAATTGGAGTTGTTGTAGATGGCGCCGTAAGTGATGGTCGGGGCATAGCCGCGCCATTCGGTGTACAGCCCCGGAGCGATGGCCGGGAAGAACAACACCGTGCCGCCGTTCAAGCCGGCGCGCAGTTCGTTGGTGAGGCGCGCGCTTAAGGCGGAGCGCAGCGCCAGCGTGCCCACAAAACGGTTGCTGGCCTGACCGGTATTGACGGTTGTGCCCAACACAGTGCCGGTACCGGGGTACACCGGCACGACATTATTCAACAAGTCGGGAATGGAGTTGTACTTGTCGTAGTTGTAGGTAAAGGAGAGGTGATGCTTCTGGGTGAGGTTGTAGTCAAAGCGCGCCGTCCAGAAATCCCGGGCGTCCAAACCGCCGACCTGGTAGTTGAAGGTGCCGGAGTTGTAGTCGCCGTTTCCACTATTCGGCGACAGCGAGGCGCCCGCGACCAGCGTGGCGATCTGCGAGTAAGTCTGGGCTACGATGGGATCGATGGTGGTAGGGAAGGCGCGGGTGCCGGCCGGCAGGCTCGAATTGCCGCTGGCCGCGATTTGGAACAGGTTCACCTGGTGGAGATTCCCGGCCGTGTCCTGGTAAGTGTAAAGTCCCTGGGTATAGGCGGTGTTCGCGATGGAGCGGCTGTAAGCGCCGGTGGCCGGATTGCGGAACCGCTCGTAGTTGCCGAAGAAGAACAACTTGTCCTTGATGATGGGGCCGCCGATGTGGCCGCCGTATTGGCGCAGGTGCAGAATGTCGCGCGGCAGACCCTTGGTCAGTTCGTTATTGAAATAGTAGTTGGAGTCGAAGAAGGTGTTGCGGGCCTGGTAGAACCCGCCGCCATGGAACTGGTTGGTTCCGGATTTCGTCACGAACTTGATTTGGGCGGCGCCCTGCGCCGTCGAGTCGGCGCCGGCGGCCGAAGTCGTCAGGGTCACTTCTTCCAGGGCATCCACCGAAGGCATGATGTAGCTGAAGAAACCGTCGTACGACTTGAGTTCGTTGTCCTGGGTGTTGATGCCGTCGATGGTGATGTTGATGGCGCCCTTCGGCAATCCGTTGATGGTCGAACTGCGCGGATTGGTGGGCGTCGAGGTGCCGGGCTGGGTCACCATCAACTCCACCGCGTTGCGGGTGGCGAACGGCAACTCGGTGACCTGCCGGTCGGTGAGCGTGTTGGTGATTTCGGCGGAGGCCGCCTGCACCACTTCAGCGCCGCTCTGCACCGTTACGGTTTCGGTCGCCTGGCCGACTTCCAGCTTCACCGGCAGAGTGGTCGGTTCACCGGCCGTCACCTGCACATTGGCAGCGGACGCAACTTTGAACCCCGGCTTGGACACGGTGACGCGGTACATACCGCCGTCCACTTCCAAAACACTCCACTCGCCCTTTTCATTGGACGTGGCTTTGAACACCTGGTCCGTCGCGACTGACGTGACGGTGATCTCGGCGCCGGGAACGGCGGCGCCGCTAGGATCGACAACTGTTCCGTCGATACGGCCGATACCTTGCGAGAAAGCGAGAGTGGCGCATAGGCATACCAGTAGCGCCACGATAAACGTCTTCATTTTAGTGTGTACCCCCTGTCAAATATTGAACTAAATCAACTCCATAACAACCCCGCTAAGCGCTCAAAGGGATCGGTCCACCTGCACCTCCGGCATGATGCAGCGCCGAAGCCTGCATGCAGTACATCAGTACCGGCTATCCATGTTGGTTAGGATGCCCCTTGGGCCCCCGCCAGACTACCTCAAAATCAGTGCCTGTTAAGAAGATATTGGCGGAAGTTTATCACAGGCGGGTTCCAAATGGAAAGAGGAATCAGGGATTTTTCCACAATTATTTACTAGTTGGTGTGGAAATTTACAGCACGAACAGAGGAGGGGGCGTGGTTTTGGCGGGGGGGTAGGGCTGGTTGAGGCTGGTCCCGGGCCTCGATTCGTATTATTCGTTACGGCCCGCGCCGCCGCGTCCGCGACCCGCCGGAGCCGTGGTATCGACGCCGCCTTGCTTCAAGACGGCGGCTGCGCTGGTGTAGTCCAGTTGGGGCGCGAGCTTGCGGATGCCGTCGAAGACGAAGAAGCGCGCCGCATCGTCGATCCCCACACGGGCCGGCCCGGCAGGCGCACCGGCGGCGCGGCCCTTGATCGCCTGAACGATGCGCTCGTAGGGGCTCTCATCTTCCTGCCAGACGCGGATGTCGGCGCCCACGTGGATCAACTCGCGCGCGCGGGCCTCCTCGAAGCCCGGCAGCACCCACACCGGCTCGCCCTGCGCGGGCAGCACCACAGCGAAGGTGCGCTCACTCTTTCCCCAACGCACTCCGGCCAGGTAGACCATGGCCGGCCCGGGTTCGAGCACGATGGCCTGGTATCCGAATTCCTTCATGGCCGCCTGGAGCCTGGCAATGCGTTCTTTGTAAGTCGCGACGGGTGTTTCGGTGGTTGGCTGCATGGTGAGTCATTTCTCCGCTCTCAATCGCTGAGATCGACCGGGCCGACAGACGACAAAAGGCGATCTGTTTGAATGTATAAGGGCTGAAATGGCGAAGGGTTCTCCTGAAGGGTACAATGCCGAGACCGGCTCTGAACAGCCGGCTCAGAAACTTCAAACAGGAGAACCCAATGAACGTCAACCAC
>Ga0187874_10001267_pt1 | contig 23984 bp, 20 predicted proteins | sample June2016WEW_16_1_3_FD_132993 | JGI IMG/M metagenome (GOLD analysis project Ga0187874, IMG submission 132993) | Peatland microbial communities from SPRUCE experiment site at the Marcell Experimental Forest, Minnesota, USA - June2016WEW_16_150 | ecosystem: Environmental > Terrestrial > Soil >... | reverse complement strand
CTGCGGCACTTTCAACAAGAACGTCGTCACCTTCTGCAATAAGTGCGGGGACCCCGTCGGCCTGCAGCTCAAGTACGACATGCTGGAGTGCCAGGAGCGCGGCATGACCTACGCCGCTCCCCTCAAGGTCACCATCCGCCTGACGGTTTATTCCAAGGATCCCGAGACGCAGAAGAAAAGCGTTCGCGATATCAAGGAACAGGAAGTCTTCTTCGGCGAGATTCCGCTGATGACCGATAACGGCACCTTCATCATCAACGGCACCGAGCGCGTCATCGTTTCCCAGTTGCACCGCTCTCCGGGCGTCTTCTTCGAACGCGTTCCGGCTCAGGGCTACTTCCTCGGCAAGATCATTCCCTATCGCGGTAGCTGGGTCGAATTTGAGTACGACACGAAAAACATCCTGTACGTCCGCATCGACCGCAAGCGCAAATTCTACGGCTCGGTCTTCCTGAGAGCCCTCGGCCTCAAGACCGACGAAGCCATCCTGCGCGCTTTCTACCGCGTCAGCAAGATCGCCATCAAGGACAAGAAGCTCTTCTGGAACGTCGACGAAGGCCTCACGGGCCTCAAGCTTTCCTACGCCATCTCCACCAGGGGTGGTGAAACGGTCGTCGGGCAGGGCAAGAAAATCACGCCCTCGCTCTTTAAGGAAATCCAGAAGTCCAAAATTCAGCAGGTGGAAGTCGCTTCGAACGATCTCGAAGGCGCCTACGTGGTGGGCGACGTGGTCGATATGTCGACCGGGGAAGTCCTCATCGACGCCAATAGCGAACTCACCACCACGGCCCTCGCCAAGCTCATGGAGGCCGGCATCTCCGACTTCGAGATCTTCTTCCCCGAGCGCGACGACGTAGGCACAGTGATCTCCGCCACCATTAGGAAGGATCCGGTCAAGGCGCAGAACGAAGCGCTGATCGAAATCTACCGCAAGCTCCGTCCCGGCGATCCTCCCACGCTGGACACCGCCACGCAGCTCTTCCAGGGGATGTTCTTCGACCCGCGCAAGTACGACTTCTCGCGCGTGGGCCGCATGAAGTTCAACATCAAGCTGCACGATAAGTCGGAAGCCACCAGCCTGGACAAGCGTACCCTCGATTCCGAGGACTTCCGCGCCACCATCAAATACCTGCTGAAGCTTCGCAAGTTCGCCACCATACCAGGCTCCAATTACAACGTCGACGATATCGATCACCTCGGCAACCGCCGCGTACGCGCGGTCGGCGAGCTGCTGGAAAACCAGTTCCGCATCGGCCTGGTGCGCATGGAGCGCGCCATCAAAGAAAAGATGTCGGTCTACCAGGAAATGTCGACCGCCATGCCCCACGACCTGGTCAACGCCAAGCCGGTGATGGCGGCCATCCGCGAGTTCTTCGGCTCCAGCCAGCTCTCGCAGTTTATGGACCAGACCAACCCGCTTTCCGAAATCACCCACAAGCGCCGGCTTTCGGCACTGGGACCGGGCGGTCTCAGCCGCGAGCGCGCCGGATTCGAGGTTCGCGACGTCCACCCCACGCACTACGGCCGCATCTGCCCCATCGAGACGCCGGAAGGCCCGAACATCGGCCTGATTTCGTCGCTCTCCTGTTTCGCGCGCATCAACGAATACGGCTTCATCGAAAGTCCGTATCGCAAAGTCCAGAAAGGCGTGGTCATTGACGAAGTTCGTATCCTCAATCCCGGCGACGCGGATTATAAAGTCGGCGACATCGTGCGCCGCGCGGAAGCCGAGGAAACCAACCGCAAGCTCGGCTCCAAGAAGCAGCCAGCCGAATTCGAATCCCATTGCGAGTACCTCTCGGCGTGGGAAGAAGACAAGTGGACGGTCGCCCAGGCCAACGTCGAGCTCGATGAAAAGGGCCGTATCGTCCCCGATCTTTCCAACGCCCGCCAGGCCGGCAACTTCGTCCTGAAATCCCGCGACGAAATCGAATACATCGACGTCAGCCCCAAGCAGCTCGTCTCGGTGGCCGCCAGCCTCATTCCGTTTCTTGAGAACGATGACGCCAACCGCGCCTTGATGGGTTCCAACATGCAACGCCAGGCAGTGCCCCTGCTGCGCGCCGACGCCCCTTACGTGGGCACCGGCATGGAGTACGTCACCGCCCGCGATTCCGGCGCCGTGGTCCTCTGCAAACGCTCCGGGGTGGTCGATTCGGTCGATTCCGAGCGCATTATCGTTCGCGTGGAAGGCGCGGCCCACGAAGGCCAGCTTTCCCGCGAGGTGGGCGCCGACATCTACCAGCTCACCAAGTTCAAGCGCTCCAACCAGAACACCTGCATCAATCAAAAGCCCATCGTGCGCGTCGGGCAGCGCGTGCAGAAGACCGCTGTCCTGGCCGACGGCCCCTGCACCGATTTCGGCGAACTGGCCCTCGGACGCAACGTTTTGGTCGCCTTCATGCCCTGGCGCGGCTACAACTTTGAAGACGCCATCCTGGTCAGTGAAAAGCTGGTCAAGGAAGACTACTACACTTCGATCCACATCGAAGAGTTCGAAATTGAAGCCCGCGACACCAAGCTCGGTCCCGAAGAAATCACCCGCGATATCCCCAACATCGCCGATTCCTTCCTCCGCAACCTGGATGAAAGCGGCATCATCCGCATCGGCGCCACGGTCAAGCCCGGCGACATCCTGGTGGGCAAAGTAACCCCCAAGGGCGAAACCCAGCTCACCCCCGAAGAAAAGCTGCTGCGCGCCATCTTCGGCGAAAAAGCCGGCGACGTCAAGGATGCTTCGCTCTACTGCCCGCCGGGAATCGAAGGCACCATCGTCGATTGCAAGATTTTCTCGCGCAAGGGCCAGGAAAAGGACGAGCGCTCCAAAGCCATCGAGGAATCGCAGATCCAGCGCCTGCAGCGCAACCTGCAGGATGAAATCCGCATCCTCACCGACGAGCGCGCCAAGCGCCTCACCGGCCTGCTGGAAGGCAAGAAGCTGCTCGCGGACCTGCACGACGAAAAGACCAACAAGCGCCTGCTCTCCAAAGACACCGATCTCAATCGCGAAATCATCGAGAAGATGAAATCGCGCGACCTCAAGCGCATGCGCCTGGCCAACAAGGACCCGCGGCTCAACGAACAAATCGACGAAATCGAAGAGATGACGTCGCGCCAGATCGCGGTTCTCGAAAAAATCACCGACGAAAAGGTCGCCAAGCTCCGCAAGGGCGACGAACTTCCTCCGGGCGTCATCAAGCTGGTCAAAGTCTATATCGCCATGAAGCGCAAGCTTTCGGTCGGCGACAAGATGGCCGGCCGCCACGGCAACAAGGGCGTCATCGCCCGCATTCTTCCCGACGAAGACATGCCCTATCTGCCCGACGGCACCCCCGTCGAAATCGTGCTCAACCCCCTCGGCGTGCCTTCCCGTATGAACGTGGGGCAGATTCTCGAAACCCACCTCGGCTGGGCCGCCAAGGCCTTGGGTGTGCAGTTCGCCACCCCCGTCTTCGACGGCGCCACCGAGCGCGAAATCAAGAAGGCTCTGAGCGACGCCAAGCTGCCCAGCTCCGGCAAGACCACTTTGTACGACGGCATGACCGGCACGCAGTTCGAGCAGCCCGTCACCGTGGGCTACATTTACATGATGAAGCTCTCGCACCTGGTGGACGACAAGATCCACGCCCGTTCCATCGGCCCGTACTCGTTGATCACGCAACAGCCCCTGGGCGGCAAGGCCCAGTTCGGCGGACAGCGTTTCGGCGAAATGGAAGTCTGGGCGCTGGAAGCCTACGGCGCCGCCTATATTCTGCAGGAACTGCTTACGGCCAAGTCCGACGACGTGTATGGCCGCGCCAAGATTTACGAAGCGATTGTCAAAGGCGAAGCCGCTATCGAACCGGGTGTCCCCGAATCGTTCAACGTGCTCATCCGCGAGTTGCAGTCGCTGTGTCTGGATGTGGAGCTGATGAAGAAGCCGCGCGAAGTGCTGGATACGGCGCTGGCGGCGGATTAAGCAGGAATTCACCGCAGAGGCGCGGAGGCGCTGAGAAAACATTTGTTCTTCTCTGCGTCTCAGCGTCTCGGCGGTGAGCATTCTTCGAACTGGAGGGTTACTTTGAGATCTTCACCCTATGATCGAGCGAATTTGATCGCGGATTTCGATTCCATCCGCATTTCTCTGGCGTCTCCGGAAAAAATCCGGAGCTGGTCCCATGGTGAAGTCACCAAGCCGGAGACCATCAACTACCGCACCTTCAAGCCGGAACGCGACGGCTTGTTCTGCGCGCGCATTTTTGGTCCCACCCAGGATTGGGAGTGCTTGTGCGGCAAGTACAAGCGCATGAAACACCGCGGCGTGATCTGCGATAAGTGCGGCGTCGAAGTCACGCTCGCGCGGGTTCGCCGCGAACGCCTGGGCCACATCGAACTGGCCAGCCCCTGCTCGCATGTCTGGTTCTTCAAGGGCCTGCCCAGCCGCATCGGCCACCTTCTCGACATCACGCTGCGCGAGCTCGAACGCGTGCTCTACTTCGAAGCCTACGTGGTCGTCGAGCCAGGTGAAGTGGAGGGCCTCAGCTCCGGCGAGGTCATCACCGACGAGAAGAAGCGCCAGCTCGACCAGGAATACCCCGGCAAGTTCGTCGCCATGATGGGCGCCGAAGGCATCAAGGAACTGCTCAAGAAGGTCGACGTCGAGTTTCTCAGCACGGACATCCGCGAAAAGATGAAGACCGAGATGTCGGTCCAGAAGAAACTCAAGTTCGCCAAGCGGCTACGTGTCGTCGAATCCTTCCGCAAGTCCGGCAACAAGCCGGAATGGATGATTCTCGACGTCATCCCGGTGATTCCGCCGGAACTCCGCCCGCTGGTGCCGCTGGATGGCGGCCGTTTCGCCACGTCCGATCTCAACGATCTCTATCGCCGCGTAATCAACCGCAACAACCGCCTCAAGAAGCTGATCGAGCTGCACGCTCCCGATGTCATCGTGCGCAACGAAAAGCGCATGCTCCAGGAAGCCGTCGACGCCCTGTTCGACAACGGACGCCGCGGCCGCGTGTTGCGCGGCGCCAACAACCGCCCGCTCAAGTCCCTCTCCGATACCCTTAAGGGCAAGCAGGGCCGATTCCGCCAAAACCTCCTCGGCAAGCGCGTCGATTACTCCGGCCGCTCCGTCATCGTGGTCGGGCCCGAGTTGCGCCTGCACCAGTGCGGCCTTCCCAAGAAGATGGCGCTCGAGCTCTTCAAGCCCTTCATCTATCACCGCCTCGAGCAGCGCGGCCACTGCACCACCATCAAGCAGGCCAAGGAACTGGTCGAGCAGCAGGATCCGGTGGTGTGGGACATTCTCGAAGAGGTCATCAAAGACCACCCCATACTGTTGAACCGCGCTCCCACGCTGCACCGGCTCGGCATCCAGGCCTTTGAGCCGGTGCTGGTGGAGGGCAAGGCCATCAAGATTCACCCGCTGGTCTGCACCGCCTTCAATGCCGATTTCGACGGCGACCAGATGGCCGTCCATATTCCGCTTTCGCCCGAAGCCCAGATCGAAGCATCCACGCTGATGCTCTCGTCGAACAACATCCTTTCGCCGGCCCACGGCGGCCCGATTGCCGTTCCCACCCAGGACATGGTGCTGGGCTGCTATTACCTCACCAAGGCCCGCCCCGGCGCCAAGGGCGAAGGCCGCACCTTTGCCTCCACCGATGACGTCCTCATCGCGCTCGAAATGGGCGAGGTGGAAACGCTCACGCCCATCAAGCTGCGCTATACCGGCCGGGTCATCGACCTGGTGCACGCCTTCGATAATCAGAATATCCTCCACACCGAGCCGATCGAGTTCATCAAGCAGTATATGGAAACCACCGTCGGCCGCGTCATCCTGAATGACAACCTGCCGCAGGATATGCCCTTCATCAACGGCCTGTTGAAGAAGAAGGGCCTCAGCCAACTGGTGCAATACTGCTACCTGAAGGCGGGCCTGCAGGTTACGGTTGGAATGCTCGATGAGATCAAGGCGCTGGGCTTCCTGTACGCTACCCGCGCCGGCATTTCGATCGGCATCGACGACATGGTCGTCCCCGGCGAAAAGGCCGGCCTGGTGAAGGCGGCTGAAAAGGAAGTCGTCAACGTCGAAAGCCAGTATCAGGACGGCGCCATCACCCACGGCGAACGCTACAATAAGATCATCGAAATCTGGTCCAAGGTCACGGAACGCGTCTCCGACGAAATGTTCCAGGCCATGGAAGAGGACGACCGCACCGGCCGCTACCTCAACCCCATTTACATCATGGCGGACTCCGGAGCGCGCGGTTCCAAACAGCAGATCCGCCAGCTTTCCGGCATGCGCGGCCTGATGGCCAAGCCCTCCGGTGAAATCATCGAGACCCCCATCACGGCTAACTTCCGCGAGGGCCTCAACGTGTTGCAGTACTTCATCTCCACGCACGGCGCCCGCAAAGGTCTGGCCGACACGGCTCTGAAGACGGCCGATTCCGGTTACCTCACGCGCCGCCTGGTGGACGTCGCGCAGGACGTGATCATCAGCGAGAACGACTGCGGCACGGTGGAAGGCATCTACGTCGAACCCATCATCGAATCCGGCGAAATCATCGAGCCCCTGCGCGACCGCATCGTGGGCCGCGTGGCGCTCGAAGATCAGAAGGATTACGAGGGCAACGTGATCGTCGGCGTCAACCAGGAGATCACCGAAGATCTGGCCGCCGCCATTCAGGCCGCCGGCATTGAGCGCGTCAAGATTCGCTCCGTGCTCACGTGCGAATCCAAGCGGGGCGTTTGCGTCGCCTGCTACGGCCGCAACCTGGCCACTGGCCGCCTGGTGGAGCGCGGCGAAGCGGTGGGCGTCATCGCCGCCCAGTCCATCGGCGAACCCGGCACCCAGTTGACCATGCGGACCTTCCACATTGGTGGAACCGCGACTCGGATCAGCGAGCAGTCCACGCAGGACGCCAAGTCCGATGGTTTCGCCCGCTATATCGGCATCCAGACCGTCAAGAGCAAGACGGGCGAACGCATCGCCATGAACCGCAACGGCATTATGGCGGTGGTCGACGACAAGGGACGCGAAAAAGAACGCTATCCCGTGGTCTATGGCGCCCGCTGTCTGGTGGAAGCCGGCGATTCCGTCAAGATCAACCAGATCCTGCTCGAGTGGGATCCTTACACCTTCTCCATTCTTACGGAAGTCTCCGGTGTGGTGCACTTCAAAGACCTCATGGATGGCCTCACTCTGCAGGAGCAGGTGGATGAAGTCACCGGCATGTCGCAGCTCGTCGTCACCGATTCCCCCGACGAAAAGCGGCAGCCGCAGGTGATCGTCCGGCCGGAAGGCGCCGGCGGTTCGCGGTCCGAAGCCAAGAAGTACCTCATGCCCACGCACGCTCACCTTATGGTGCACGACGGCGAGGAAGTTCACGCCGGCGACGTGCTGGCCAAGATCCCGCGCGAAACCACCAAGACCAAGGACATTACGGGCGGGCTGCCGCGCGTGGTGGAACTGTTCGAAGCCCGCAAGCCGCGTGAGACCGCCATCATCGCCGAGATCAACGGCGTGGTGAAGTACGGCGAAGTTTCCAAGGGCCAGCGCAAGATTTTCGTCGAAGGCGACGACGGCGAAAAGCGCGAGTACTCGCTGCCCCGCGGCGTCCACATCAACGTCCAGGAAGGCGAGCGGGTCAAGGCCGGCGAGCCCCTCATGGACGGCCCCCGCAACCCGCACGACATTCTCGATGTGCTCGGCGAAAAGGAACTGCAGAAGTACCTGGTCAACGAAATCCAGGAAGTCTACCGCCTGCAGGGCGTCAATATCAACGATAAGCACCTGGAAGTCATCTCCCGGCAGATGATGCGCTGGGTGAAAGTGGAAGATATCGGCGACACCGAATTCCTGCCCGAAGAGGTGGTCGACAAGTTCAAGTTCCGCGCCGAAAACATGAAGGTAATGGAAGCCGGCCAGCGTCCCGCCCAGGGCAAAGCCATGCTGCTGGGCATCACCAAAGCCTCGCTCTCCACCGATTCGTTCATCTCCGCGGCCAGCTTCCAGGAGACCACCCGGGTCCTCACCGAAGCGGCCATCAACGGCAAGGTGGACTACCTGCGCGGCCTGAAGGAAAACGTAATCATGGGCCGTCTGGTCCCGGCCGGCACCGGCATGGAGTATTACCGCCAGGTGAAGATCGCCGGCGAAGACGTGGTGGAAGAACCACCCGCCGACCAGGCCGCCGATGTGATTCCCGGTTACGACGAAGAGACCCGCCTGCAATACGCCGGCGGATTGCCCGAAGATACCGGCGAAGAGTCATTGGCGGAGTAAGAGTGGACAAACCAACCGGCGGCGCGCCCCATGTGCGCCGCCGCGCTCTTCCGAGATCGAGCATGAACGAGATTATCTTTGTTGTGAGCGAACCGCCCGAGGGCGGTTACGCCGCGGAAGCTCTGGGGCAATCGATTTTCACTGTCGCCGACACCCTGGAAGAACTCAACGAGATGGTTCGGGACGCCGTCATTTGCCACTTTGAAGAGGAGTCCCGGCCCAAGATCATCCGACTGCACTTTGTCCGGGAAGAACTTATCGCCGTATGAGAGTGCCCCGGCAACTCTCAGGTGAAGACCTCAGAAAAGCTCTCGCCATATTGGGCTACGAGAAGACGCGGCAAACGGGCAGTCATGTGCGGGTAACGACCCATACCCGCGGCGAGCATCACGTCACAGTGCCGGACCACAAAGTGCTTCCTCTCGGAACGCTCAAGGCGATTCTGAGAGATGTTGCGCGTTACTTCGAATGCACTGCCGAAGAAATCGTTTCGCGCCTGTTCGGGTGATGAGTGTGGCGCCGGCATGGAGTATTACCACCAGGTGAAGACCGCGGCGAGGGGTCTTTGGCGGTGTAACTGACTTAGTAACTATTCGGCTAAGTGACTTACAAAGGGAGCCGGTTTTCGATTTGCTCCCAACGCTTTTGTCTTACCTCACCGACGCCGCCCGGCGCCTTTCATTTCCGGCTGCCGGCTGCTATCCTGAGTCCGCGACAAACTGGAGACGTGACATGTATTGCCCGCAATGCGGAGTGGAGTATCGCGACGGATTCACCCAATGTGCCGATTGCCACGTAGCACTTGTCCCGGTACTGGCGCCGGCAGCTCCGGAACCCCAAGTCGAGCCGGTGATGGTCTTCGAATCCAGCGACAGGTTCGCCATTTCGCTCGCCAAAGGATCGCTCGAAGAATCCGGCATCCCGTTCTGGATGCAGGGCGGGGAGAACTACACAGAGCTGGTGAGCATGATCCCGATCATGTTTCCGTCGTGCCGGTTCCTGGTGCCCAAAGAGCACGAGGCGGAAGCCCGCGAGTTGCTGGCGCTGCTGGAATCGCCGATTGAGGATCAAGGCGCCGAGTAGCTTGGGACCTTCGGGTTCCACTCGCCCATACTTGTTTCCACTCTCCCTCCCGATGCTATCCTCGAAGTTTGCGCAAGCCTGAACCTCCCGCGAAAAGACCGCCCCGTTGGTTGATTCCCGCTCTGCTCATTCTCACCGCGCTCTTCCTCATCGGCCTCTTCTCCACCGAGATCTCCGACCCCGATTTCTGGTGGCACCTCAAGACTGGCCAGTACATCGTCATCCAGCACCGCCTTCCCACGCCCGATCCCTTCGCCTACACCACCGCGTCAACCCCTCCCGCGTCCCCCGGCGAAGCCGCCACCCGCCGCTTTAACCTGACCCACGAATGGCTCGCCCAGGCCGTCTGGTACCTGGTCTACGCCGCCGGCGGCTTCCCCGCCGTGGTCCTCTGGAAAGCCTTCCTGCTCGCCGTCCTCTGCGGCCTCACCGGCTTCGTCGCGCGTCGGCGCACCGGCTCCTGGTTTTGGGGTGTTGCCGCGGCGCTGGCCGCCGCCTCGCTCTCGATCGAGTTCGCCAAAGACCGCCCCAGCATCCTCTCCTACGTTTTCACCGCCGGCTTCATCGCCATCTTCGAAAGCCGCCGCCGTCTCTGGCTCCTGCCCGTGCTGTCCATCCTTTGGGCCAACTGTCACGGCGGATTCTTCCTCGGCTGGGTGGTTTGCGGCGCTTACTGCGCCGAAGCGCTGTTGCGCCGCTCCGCCGATACTCGCCGCGTCCTCCTGATCAGTGGCCTCGCAATCCTGCTTTCCGGCCTCAACCCCAACGGCTTCGCCACACTTGCCACCGTCTTGCGCTACCGCCAAAGCCCGCTGCAATCCACTCTCATCGAATGGTCGCCTGCCGATCTCTGGGGTTCCCCTTACGCCTTCGACCTGCTGCTCTACGCCGCCGCCATCGCGCTCCTGCTCTCCTGGAAACGCGTTCGTCCCGCCGATTGGTTGCTCTTCGCCGCATTCGGCGCCGCCGCGCTCACCGCCTTCCGCAACGAAATGTTGATCGGCCTTCTGGCGCCGATCCTCATCGCCGCCTATTTCCCCTGGAAGCGTCGATTGCCCGCCGCGGCTCACTTCGCGGCCCTTCTGGTCCTGGCATCCGCCACCGCCTGGGGCGCCGCCCGCGGATCTTTCTTCCAGCTCCGGGCCGCCGAATGGCGCTATCCCGCGGGCGCCGCCGCTTTTCTGCAAGCCCACAAGATTTCCGCCCCGCTTTTCAACACCTACGAATATGGCGGCTATCTCATCTGGAAGGATCTGCCCGTTTTCATTGACGGCCGCGCCCTCAGCGAGTCCGTCTTCCAGGATTACCGCGCCGTCCTGGGCGCTCCCGCCGCAGACCCCGCGCGGTTCCCGCTCCTCGCCCGCTACAACGTGGGTGCCATCCTCGTCAACGCCTTCGAGTACCACGCCGGCACTCTCTATCCCCTGATCGTCTCGCTCGCCCGGCCCCGCGCCGAAGCCTGGAAGCTGGTTTATGAGGATCCTCAGTCGCTCCTTTTCCTCCGTGAGGTGCCGTCCGGCCTCTCCACCCTGGAGCCGCCCCGCATCCTCGATCACCTCGACGCCGAATGCCGCCTCCACATTTCTCACGATCCCGATCTCTCCCTGTGCGCCCGCGCCGCGGGCGATTTCTTCCTCCGTGCCGGCGACCCGCGACGCGCCCGCCGCTCTCTCGAGCTCTACCTCCAGCATCCGTATCCCGGCGATACCGACGCCCGCCGCGCCTATCTCGAACTCCTACGGCACTAGCGCATTGACTGCAAAGTTTCGTGCTACGGGCCCTCCGCTCCCTTCCGGTCGCGGCTCGGTGCGGAAGCGTGAGCGAGTACCACCCCCTCGGAGTCCTAACCGCCGCCGCGGTATCATGAAACTCGCATGTCCTCGGGTACTTCCGGCCGCCCTGGCCGCAGAGCATATTTGCTGATCTCTTTATTCGCCCTCGCCCTGGTCCTGTTCCCGTTCCTTTTCTGGTACTACACCTGGTTCGGCCGCAAGCTCTCCGATTCCGATATCGATCAATACTTCGCCGACACCTCCAAGCCCCGCCACGCCCAACACGCCCTCGTGCAACTCGGCGAACGCCTCTCCCGCCATCAAGATGTCACGCGCTGGTACGCCAACGTCGTTCAGCAGGCTGCCAGCACCAGCCTCGAGCTCCGCCAGACGGCCGCGTGGATCATGGGGCAGGACTCTCACCACGCCCCCTTTCACGCCGCTCTCCTGGGCCTCCTGCACGATTCGCAGCCTGGGGTCCGCCGCAATGCCGCGCTCAGCCTGGCCGCCTTCGGCGATCCCGCCGCGCGGTCCGAATTGACCGCCATGCTGCGTCCCTTCACCATCAACGCTCCCACTGCCGGCACACTCAAGTACCGGCTGAAGCTCGGCGATTATGTGAATCCCGGCACCCTCATCGGCCGCATCGGCGATTTCGAAGTTCGCTCCCCCGTGCCGGGCGAAATTCGCGAGCTCGACTCCCGCGATGGCAATTCCGTCAAACCCGGTGATCCACTCGCCGATCTTTCCGCCGATCCCCATCACGTCTGGGAAGCCCTCCGCGCCCTCTACCTCATCGGCCAGACCGCCGATCTCGAAGACGTTCAGCGCTACACTCGCCCGGTTCCCGGCATGCCCGAGTCGGTCGCGCGGCAGGCCGCCCTCACCGCCGAGGCCATCCAATCCCGCCATTAGCCCACCGCTAAACCGGCGGCGGGATTTCGACCTAAATCGTGGCCCTGAATTCGGCTCTGTTTGTGGCAAAACCGGCCCAATTAATGCGATAGTAATACTTAAAGCTTGAGGCAAGTCCCCCGAGAGGTTTTTTGAAGAAGCTGTTTCTGGTTGGCGCAATCCTTGTGCTCATTCTCCAAGCCCGTGCCGCGCCGCTGGCCTTCATCGTTTTGAACACGGCCGGATGGGATCCCGGACGTTTGCCCTCCGATTGGCAGGTCAAGGTCAACCACGGGCGCCCCGAGTTCTCCGTCTGTTCCGACGACCTCGGACCCTGCCTCCACCTCAAGAGCATCAAGGCTTCCTTCGGCCTCGAGCGTCGCGTCGCTATCGACGCCGCCGAAATGCCATACCTGACATGGCGCTGGAAAGTGACCCAGCTTCCCGCGGGCGGCGATTTCCGCCACCCCGCCTCCGACGATCAGGCCGCCCAGGTGCTGGTCGCCTTCGCCGACCGCCGCGTCCTCACCTACATCTGGGATACCTCCGCTCCGAAAGGTACTGCCCAAAGCGCCAGCGCCATCCCCCTGGTCCACATCTTCGCCGTAGTCTGTGAATCGGGCGCGGCCGAAACCGGCCAATGGGTATCGGAAAGCCGCAATCTCGCCGCCGATTATCAGCGAGCCTTCGGTAAGCCGGCCCCGCGCGTCAACGGGCTCCGCATCCAGATCAACTCTCAACACACCGGCACCGTCGCGGAAAGCTACTTCGGCGAGGTTGCCTTCCGCAGTACTCCCCGATGATCCTCGTCACTGGCGGCACCGGTTTCGTGGGAAGCCATCTTCTCGATTCGCTCTCCGCGCGCGGTGAACCGGCCCGTTGCCTGCTCCGTCCTACTCCCGTTGCGCGCCGCCTCCCGCCCGGTATTGAAGCCGCCCCCGGCGATCTCATCACCGGCCAGGGACTCGATGGCGCGCTCGATGGCGTCGATACCGTCATCCACCTCGCCGGCGTCACCAAGGCTCTTTCCCCCGCCGCCTACTACCAGGGCAACACCCACGCCACCCGGACTCTCGCCAGAGCCCTTCAGGGGCGTTCTGTTCGCTTTGTGCACGTCAGCAGCCTTGGAGCCATAGGGCCCAGCCTGGATGGCGCTCCGGTCTCCGAAGACGCTATCCCGCACCCCCTCACCAATTACGGCCGTTCCAAGCTCGAAGGTGAGCGGATCGCCAGGGCGCTAGTTCCGGATTGCGTGGTTGTGCGTCCTCCCGTGGTCTACGGCCCCCGCGATAAAGATCTGTTCCAGATTTTCAAATCCATCGCCCGCGGGATGGTCCTCGAAATCTCCGGCGGCGAGCGCTTCTTCTCCGCCATTTACGTCCACGACCTGGTCGACGGCCTGCTCCACGCCGCCCGCCACCCGAACGCCCCGGGCCGCGACTATTTCCTGTCCTTTGCCACGCCATTTGCCTGGTCTGAATTGAGCGCCGCCGCGGCCCGCATCATGGGCTGCCGGCCCCGCCTGGTTCGCGTTCCCGTTCCCATCGCCCGCGCCATTGGTTTTGGCGCGGAACTGTGGTCGCATCTGGCTCGTAATCCTGGTATCATCTCGCGTGAGAAGGTGTCGGAAGCCAGTTGCCGGGCTTGGATTTGCGACACCCGGCGCGCCGCCGCCGAACTCGGTTTCATCGCGCCGACGCCGCTCGAAGCCGGCTTGGCCCAGACGCTCGCATGGTACAAGGAGGCCGGTTGGCTGAAATTCTGACGGTGGCGCCCGGGCGCATGACCACCACCCGTTTCTGTCCCGTGGACAACCTGATCCTCGGCTATTTCGTCCTCACGGGCCTGGTCATCCTCGGCTGGTGGTCTACCCTCCCGCAAGCCCCCGGCCTGCTGCTCTGGCACATCCTCGGCCCCGCCCTCATCGTTTACCAGGTCAAGCGCCCCAACCGAACCACCTGGATCTTCCGCAACTGGTACCCCCTCCCGTACGTTGGCTATTTTTACAGGGAAATGGCCCTGCTCATTCCGGCCGTGCGGCACAGCGACATCTCGCGGCAGCTTTCCGACCGCTGGCTGGCCAACCTCGATTTCAGTTTCTGGCACGCCAACCCCTGCGTCTGGCTGGAACGCATCCAGACACCCGCCCTCACCGAGGTCGAACAAATTGTGTACTCGCTCTTCATTCCGGCGGTCATCCTGGTGGCCGTCTTGCTCTGGCACAAGGGCCGTTTCCAAGAGTTCCAATATTATGCTTTTTTAATCGCTTGCGGATACCTGGTTTCGTACATCGGCTACATCCTGGTTCCGGCCCGCGGGCCGCGCTACTTGCTGAAAGACTTACAGCACATACCTTTACAGGGACTGTGGCTCACCAAGTACTTGCAGGATGGGCTCGATAAGCTCGAATCCTACCACTACGATTGCTTCCCCAGCGGCCATACCGAACTCACCATCCTCGCGTGGTGGGGCAGTCGTCTGGTAGCAAAACGGTGGTTCGCCATCTATTTCGCTTACACTCCGTTCCTCATTTTTGCTACAGTTTATCTTCGATACCACTACACGGTCGATCTGCTGGCGGGTGCCACTGCGGCACTCGTGTTGATTCTGGCTACTCCGCGAGTGTACCGGAAGTGGTCTAAAGGGGCTTGAGATTTGGAAGGCATTGAAGTGGTTGCGGTTGACAGCAGGAAAGCGTTGAAGCAGTTCGTAGAACTGCCGTTCTCGCTTCACCGCGACGACCCCCATTGGGTGGCGCCCTTGCGCATCGCGGTTAAGGAATTGCTCGACCGCAAGAAGCATCCGTTCTACCTCGACGCCGAGGCCGAGTTTTTCCTGGCCCGCCGGGGCGAAAATGTCGTGGGAAGGGTGGCGGCCGTCGTCGATAAGGCGCATAATCGTTTTCACGGGGAAAATGCCGGGTTCTTTGGTTTTTTCGAGTGTGTCAACGACCCCGTCGTCGCCGGCGCCCTCCTCAGTCGGGCGCGCCAATGGGTTTCCGGGCGCGGCGCCCAGTTTCTGCGGGGCCCCGTGAATCCATCCACGAACTATGAATGCGCCTTGCTGGTTGACGGTTTCGATTCCGACCCCATGGTCATGATGACGTACAATCCGCCCTACTACCCGGCCCTGATGGACCAGGTGGGACTGCGCAAGGCCAGGGACCTTTTCGCCTACAGCCACGACGCCCGCAATATCGATTCCCCCAAAATCAACCGCATCGCCGATCGCGTGGTACGGACCAACGGCGTTACCATTCGTCCCATCGACATGAAGAATTTCGAGGCCGAGGTCGCCCGCGTCTGGGAGGTTTACGGCGCCGCCACTGGCGCCTGGGCCCACAACTGGGGATTCGTTCCCATGTCCAAAGCGGAATTCGCCGCGATGGGCAAGGAAATGAAGATGATCGTCAAGCCCGAGCTCGTCCTCATAGGCGAAGTGGCGGGCAAAGTGGTGGGCTTCGCGCTGGCTTTACCCGACGTGAATCAGGCTCTCAAACACGCCCGCGGAAACCTGCTCCCCACGGGCCTCCTCAAAATCTTGTATTATCAACGTTTGATCAAAAGTGTACGTGTACTAGCGCTCGGCGTGGTGGAGGAGTACCGTGCCTCCGGTCTGGCGGCGGGGTTTTATGCCACGCTCGTCCGCAATGCCAGGAAGCTGGGCTACGAAGCATGCGAAATGTCCTGGGTTTTGGAAGATAATGTACTGATGAATCGCTCCCTTGAGGTGATGGGGGCAAAGCGGTACAAGACTTACCGAATTTATGAATGGAACTGAGCACTATGCGCTTATCGACTAGCGACATCACCGGCAAAAAGAAGGGCAGCGCATCGAACGACATTTTCGAGAAATGCCGCAATTTCACTCGTCCGAGTGATCTGCAACGTGCTGGACTGTACATGTATTTCGAGGTGTTCGGCGATCGCGAAGGCTGCGGCGCCGGCGAAGTCCGCATCGGCAAGCGCAAGGTCCTCATGTTCGGGTCGAACGACTACCTCGACCTCATTACCCACCCTAAAGTCAAAGAATCCGCCGCCCAGGCCATCAAGAAATACGGCTCCGGCTGCTCCGGCTCGCGCCTCCTCAACGGCACCCTGGATATCCACGTCAAACTCGAAGCGGAACTCGCCGCTTTCGTTCATAAAGAAGCTGCCATCATTTTCGGAACCGGTTTCCAGGCCAACTACGGCACCCTTTCGGCTCTTACCGAAAAGGGCGACGTGATGATTTGCGATCATAACCTCCACGCTTCGCTGGTCGAAGGCGCTCTGCGTTCACCGGCCCGGACGGTCCGCTTCCGCCACAACGACCTCGACCACTTCGAACGCTGCCTGGAGAATTGCCCGCCCGAAGAAAAGATCTTCATCGTCTCGGAAGGCGTCTTCAGCATGGAAGGCGATATCGCCGACCTGCGCGGCATCCTCAAGCTTGCCAAGCCTTACGGCGCCCGGACCTACGTCGACGAAGCCCACGGCATCGGCGTGCTCGGACCCACCGGCGCCGGCGCGGCCGAGCACCTGGGGGTTCTCGACGAAATCGATATCGTCATGGGCACGTTTTCGAAATCCCTGGCCTCCGTCGGCGGTTTCATCGCCTCCGAGCGCACCGTGGTGGATTACCTGAAGCACACCGCTCGCCCGTTCGTTTTCTCCGCCAGCCTGCCTGCCGCTTCCACCGCCGCCGTGGGCGCAGCGCTGCAAATCATGAAGAAAGAGCCGGAGCGCCGCCAGCGCCTGCTGCGCATCGCCGGCCTCCTCCGCGAGGAACTCCGCGCGCGGGGCTTTGCCGTTCTCCCCGGTGAGACCCCCATCGTTCCGGTGGTCATCGATCAGGAACTGGATCTCTGCCGCCTTTGCAAGAAGCTGCTCGAAGAAGGCATCTATATCAACCCGGTGCTGCGTCCCGCGGCCGCGCAAAACTTGTTACGCATTTCCTGCACAGCCGCTCACACCGAGGCCCACGTCGAGCGGCTCATGGCCACTCTGGTACGGATCTCCGACTCGCTCGGCATCGAAAGGTAACGCCGGCAAACTGAGTGCAGGCGATCGGCCTGCGGGCCGTCCCATCCGGGGCGCAGGGCTTCTGCGCCGGAGGCGCCCCGCCGCCCTGCTAAGGCCTCCGGCGAATATCGCAATGAAGCCCGCCGATCATTCCGCACCCTTCTTAGGCTTCCGTTTCTTCTTGGCGGCGCCGATCTGCCTGGCCTGGTCAATGGCATTCTCGAAATCCATATCTACGGGCCGCGGCTTGGCGTTTTCGATTGCCCGGAACTTGTCGAACTCGGATTCCGCCTTGGCCAGCGCAGCGTCGTGGGAGATGGTCCCGGCGTGTGTCAGCAGTTCGCGGTCGCTCAGCCTCAGGAAACTGTCCAGCTTGACGATCCATTCGCGCATCGTCATGGGCTTGCGGCTGCGCGCCTGGAGTTCCGCGAAATCGAGGTAGGCTCCGCTCTGAGGAACGAATATCCCGGATGCGGGCGAGCAGTTCGTCGAAGTAGTTGCCGCCGCCGGCCTGCTTCAGGCGTTCGTCGTCCATTGCGAAACCCTTGACCAGGTACTGTTCCAACTGGGCCGTCGCCCATTGGCGGAACTGCGTACCGCGCGCCGACTTCACGCGGTAGCCGACGGCCAGGATCACCTCCAGGCGGTAGAATTCAATTTCCCGCGTTACGGACCGGCCGCCCTCGGTCTGAACTGTTGCAATTTTTGCAACAGTTCGCGCCGGGTCGATCTCGCGGGACTCGAAGATGTTCTTGATGTGCTTGGAAATGACCGACTTATCGCGCTGAAATAGGTCGGCGATCTGGTTGAGCGCCAGCCACACGGATTCCTGGATCAGCCTGACTTGGATGCGGGTTCGCCCGTCATCCGTCCGGTAGAGCACCAGTTGGCCGGTCCCCTCCGGCGGCACGGACGCGGGGAGGCGGCTTTCGTCGCTCACTTGGAGGCCTGATCCATTCTGGTCGCGATTCGGAAGAGCGGCCCGTCTTTGTGCTTCAAGGGCTCCGGCACCGCCTTGGCCGATGCTCTCGGATAAAGCCAGAGCGGGAATGCCATCATACCGCACTGCCCTGGCCGTCATTGGCCTCGACGAAGCTTTCGCCCTCTCACCTCTCAAAGAGCCCGCATGCCGCCGAACAACTCCGCGTTGCCGCGCATGATTCGCTCCGCCGCCGGGTCGATGTCCGTGTTCTCCACTCCCCGCTCAAACGTGCTGCCCGGCACAATGCCGTCCAGCCCGGGACAACGCCGCAACCGTGCGGGCAAAGGAGGCGGGAGACTTCGGCAACCGTCAGGCTGCCAGCGCTGGCAGAAGAGCGAGGCGGCGACCGCAAATGCAGGTTCTGCCACGGAAAGTGCAGGTTTTGCTTGCGGCCTCCCGCCAGACTACACGTCGGCCGCTGTTCTCCAGCACTTCGGCGGCGCGCCGACGGCCTTACGCCGCCCGCTTGCGCGATTGCCGCCCGCACTAAGATTAGGCCAAGAGCGCTCAGTGGCGCTTCCGAGCGGCACCAACCCTCGTTCCCGGACGCGGGCGGCCAAGCCAGTCTTGCTTGCGCCAGAAGCTGAAGCCAGCGCTGTCAGAGGCTGACCGGGAATTTTCGCCACGCCACGATGCCCAGCAGACAACCGAGGCTCACCAGTTCTGAGGACCCCGGCTCGGGGGTGCTGCCGGCGCCGCCGGGGGCGCCGCCGGGAACGCCGCCGCCGACGCAGCCGTTTACGTTCGTTTGGCCGGCCAAGGTGTTCGCAGTCTCCGAGAACACACAGCCATTGATCGTGCCCGCAAGATCCCCGCTTCCTCCCGCTATGGCGGACATGGTGAAGCTCGTTCCCGCTAGAATGCTTCCGTCAAAGGTCTGAGGCGTGGAGCCATCGACGCTGATCGTGGCGGCGTCTTTAACGATCCAGAAGATGTTGTTCGCCTGTGCTCCGTTGATCAAATCGAATTGCAAAGCACCGTTCACGGTGAAGGCCCCGTCAACTTGGATAACGAAGACTTCATTGGGGTTATTTTGGGCGTCGAATGTCAAAACAGTGCCTGTGGTCGTCGAGATGTCGCTCGTAAACGTGTACACATTGTTGCCGGTGAACGTTTGGGTCAACGGGAGGCTACTTAATAGCGGCTGCGTGTTGCCCAAGCCAATGGTCGTGTTGTACGCGCTTTCGAAGTCGCTGTATGCCGTCATAGCGGTCGAGTTACCAGCCGGATAAATGGTACCGTGTACGGTCCAGGCGCCGTTTTGCGTAATCGTGGTCGTGGCTCCAACATTGCCGAAGATAGTGGAGTCTCCGGTTTCCGTAATCGTGCTGCCGAGGAGCGCGAAAGAGCTGGCACTGTTCAGATTCACGGAGACGATCGTGCCTCCAAAAGCAGGCACAACAGCCGCCACAGCCATCACCCACCAAATCAATCTGTGTCGCATTTTTCCTCCGTTCGCCCGCGGGTTTCCGCCGCGAAAAACCGCAATGGTTCCGCGGATCTCTAAAATGTGTTTGTCATTGTGGCGTCTCTCCTCAAAGTTCTGCTAGCCCCACAACGACATTTGCCTCGCCGCGCACACGGTGAAGCGAGGCCAAAACTAAACGCCTGCTGGCGACATTATACTACATACTACATTCGCAGGCTACGCCTAAACAAGCATAGCCTGCATGGCAAGTACAGGGCCATTTTCACTCAACTCCGTTCGCAGCTGCGTTCCGGTAAGGCAGCGGCCGCAGCAGCACGGCATTGGTCGCGCTGAAAACCGCCGTGCTGGCGCCGATCCCCAGAGCCAGGGTTACGGCAGCGGTGGTGGCGAATACCGGACTCTTTCGCAAAATCCGTACGGCGTAGGCGAAGTCCCTGATCAGATTCTCAATTCTGTTCGTGCGATACATATCCCGGCCACACCACGCGTTATATTCGACTTATGCACCTCTCGTCAAGCTGGTTATTGACTCTGAGCGCCTGCGGTTCCGCGCTGTTCGCCCAACCATCCGCCAGCGATGTCCTCAAGGCCGCGCGAGAGGCGCTGGGCGGCAGCAAGCTCGCCGCAGTCGAGAGCCTGACGGTTTCGGGCGAATCGGCCAACGGACCCCTGCTCACCGACCTGACGCTGAGCATCCAGCTTCCCGACAAGTTTCTTCGCGAACAGACCCTCACCATGATGAGCGGCGCGGTGCCCGGGATGCAGAACATGAACCCGGAGGCCATGGCGGCCATCGGACGGCCCACGGCGGTGGATGGGCTCAACGGCGAGGAGCAATGGTCGGCGCTGCGCATGTCGCCCGATTCCCAGGTGGACATCGCGTCTCTGGGGCGCGGCGTGCAATCGCAGCTCGAAGCGCGGCAGAAGGATTTCAAACGCACGTTCACGCGCTTTCTGCTGGCGCTTTTGCTGGTTGACCGGCCCGATTTCCGCGTCGAGTTTACTTACTTTGGCGAAATGCCGGAGCCCGAAGGCGGCGTGGCCGACGCGCTGGATGGAGCCGGTCCGGGTGACTTCAGGATCCGCCTGTTCATCGACCAGAAAACCCACCTGCCGCGCATGATGGCCTATCCCGCCGGCAACAACATCATGCAGCTCTGGATTTCGAAATACAAGGATGAGAGCGGCGTATTGATGCCGCACCTGCTGAGCTGGATGCTGAATGGGAGTGAGACGGAGCGATTCGACATCAAAAAGGTCCGGCTCAATCCGAAGTTCGCGGTCAACAAGTTCAGCAAACAATAGCCGGCCGGCGCTAACGCTCCCGGTGCGGCGGCGCCGACATCAGTTCGACGAACATCCTGGTGAAGCGGGCAAGATCCAGGTCCACCTGCGCGTGCACCAGTTGCGGGTCGCTCGAGGGCTTCGCCCTTTCGTCCCAGGTGAGCGTGTCGCCATAGCCGGGGCCGCGGCTGAGATCGACATCCATGTAGAGCGCGCGCTCCCTGGTGATGATGGCCGGGTCCAGCCACGCGCAGGCCGCCAGCTCGTCCCAGAGGTAGCCGCGCTCCGTCGCGTACCTGGCCACGTATTGCGCTGGCGGATGGTTCGAACGTGCAATGGCGTCGAGCATCGGCTGGGTGAAGCTGGCTTTGATGGAGACATCCACGGTGGTTACGTCGATGCGCGGCCAATGCGCGTGCAGCACGATGTGGGCGGCTTCCGGATCGAACCAGAAGTTGAACTCGTGCCGCGGACTGGCGGCGAATTCGGGATCCTCCGTCTGCGGGTTCAGGCTGCCGCCCATGAGGACGATGCCGCGTGTGAGCTCGGCGAAATGCGGTTCGATGGCGATGGCCAGCGCGATGTTGGTGAGTGGGCCGGCCGCGTAGATGGTGACTTCGCGCGGGTGGGCGCGCACCTGGCCGATCAGGAAGTGGGCGGCGTCCTGGTCGAGCGCTTTGATGTGGGGCGCGCCTTCGGAAAGCGGCGGCACCTCCCAAGGGCCATGGGAATTCGGTCCCCAGGCGCCCAGGTAGGTCACCTGTCCGATGAGCTGCGCGGCGAGCGCGGTTTCCCGTTGTGTACGAACCAGCGGAAAGACCGCGCCGGGAATTACCGGGACATCGCCATGCCCGGTCAGCTCCAGCATGCGAAGCGTGTGCTGGACGCCTTCATCGCGCCACACATCGCCGGTGACCATGGTGATACCGAGCACCCTGGCCTGGGGCGATTCGAGAAGCGCCATCATCGACATCTGGTCGGAGCCGCCGGGACCGGCGCCGTCCTGGTCGATCAGAACCAGGCGCGGGCCCGCGGGCTGCGCGTGGCCAAGAAGCGCCGCGAGCCAGGCGGCCATCATCCAACGCGGAATGCATTTCACCAGGGGAATCTCCTCTTCTATTTTGATACCAGCAGCTTGATACAAGTATCTTGATACAAGGCGGCCGGCCCCGGTGGATGATTCGGAGCATGCTACTTTGTGAACAGAGGAGATCCCCATGACCGTTCCGGCGAATGCCATGAGGACGTGGACCGCGTACGGCAGCAAACAGGAGCTGTACCGCGACCTGCGCAGTCAACTGGCCGCGTTGCTCGAAGGCGAGAGCGACCAGGTTGCCAATGCCGCCAACACCTCGGCGCTGCTCTATCATGCGCTGCCGGACGTGAACTGGGTGGGCTTCTATTTCCTGAAGGAAGGAGAACTCGTTCTGGGGCCGTTCCAGGGACAGCCCGCCTGTGTGCGGATTGCCGTCGGCAAGGGAGTCTGCGGCATGGCGGCAAAGAGCTTGCAAGCGGTGGTGGTGCCCGATGTTCACGCCTTCCCCGGGCATATTGCGTGCGATACGGCGTCGCGGGCGGAATTGGTGCTGCCGCTGGTGAAGAACGGCGTCCTGGTGGGCGTGCTGGACCTCGATAGCCCGTCGGTGGGCCGCTTCGACGAAGCCGACCGCGCCGGCTGTGAGTCGCTCGCCGCCGTCTTCCTGGACCGGTGAGGCCGGCGCCAGGCATGGACCACCTGCTCGAGCGCGGCATTTCGCTCTTCAACCACGGCGAATTCTTCGCGTGCCACGAGGTGCTGGAGGAAGCCTGGACGCCGGAGCGCGGTCCGCGGCGGCTGTTCCTCCAATCGCTGATTCACATGGCCGTGGGCTTCTATCACCACAGCCGCGGCAATCCCGCGGGCGCCTCGCGTCAACTCCGCAAGGGCTTGCGCAAGCTGGCCGGGTACCTGCCCGTTCACGAGGCCATCGATACGGCCCGTCTGGAGCGGGAGGCGCGCGAGGCTCTGGCCCGGATTGAATCCGGCCAACCGATTCCGGTCTATCCCTTGATTCACCTGGGTTGACGGGCTGGTAGACTGAATCCGGGAGCGTATCTCATCCGGTGGTGGGCATGGTCTTCAAAACCACTGAGCGGCCGAAAAGCCGCTGATCGGTTCGACTCCGATCCGTTCCCGCCACTTGCCCACGGAACCGCGACTTGCCGCACGACTTGCCGCACGGCCGTGAGGGAGCGGAGGGCCGAAATTCGCGACCTTCCGACCAGATGTACTAAGGAAAACAGCGGAACACTCCCTAATTGCAGGTTTTAAAGGACCCAGCACTTCGGGTATATTACGTCTGAATTCCGAGGAATTCATAGAGGCACCCTATGAGGTATTTCCGGCTCATTGCATTGGCGGCTCTGGCAGGCGGGTTGATTTGGGGCGAGGATCAACCCAAACGCGCGGCGGATGGCGACGGCAGTCGCCAGACGAACGCGAGCGCGAGCGTCACCCTGCCGCCGGTGCTGCGTCCCACCGAACCTGGTGACGATGTGGTCGTCACGCTGCCAGGTTCGCCCGCCAAGGTGACGGCCGTGGTTGCCCCTGTGCCGGCGCCCGCCACCATCGTGCGCAAGACTCCTCCGCCGGCCGATCCGGATCGGCCCATCTTGCGGCGGCCCAAACGGACGTACCCCGATGGCTTCGAAAAAGACGCCGCCGAGTACCTGCACCAGCGGTTGGGCGTCATGACCGAGGCAGACGCGAAGGAACTGCTGGGTGAAGCGTTGAATTCCCGGCCGGCCTACGATGACGACAAAGCCGTCAGCGGCCGCATCTGCGCCTATGCCGACCCCACCGGCCACTTTAAGCAGCTCGAACTGGATTTCGACAAGAAATCCGGCCAATTGCGGACGGTGTTCGTGTATCCTCTGCAGATGACCTGGATCGAGTGCCGGAAGACGTTTGGCGCCAACGTGCGGGCCACGCCGGCGAATAAAGGGCGAATGTTCTATTCGTATCTGAACCGCCGCATGGACGTCCTGGTGGACCCCCGCGGTAAGGTCATCAGCCTGGGGATGTACTAAGCTCCGATCCGAGCTGGGAATCGGTTGGCAGGCGAAAACGCCTGCCCCACAAAAACGCAAGCCCTTGTGAACCAATGTGGGACATCCATGATAAGGGCTTGTCAAGGGAAAACACACCTTTCCCTGAACCTAACGGAAGATTTTTCCGAAGCGCGATAGTCGATAGGGTGACGGTTGCTCCGAATTGCCGAAT
>Ga0187874_10001265_pt1 | contig 24017 bp, 19 predicted proteins | sample June2016WEW_16_1_3_FD_132993 | JGI IMG/M metagenome (GOLD analysis project Ga0187874, IMG submission 132993) | Peatland microbial communities from SPRUCE experiment site at the Marcell Experimental Forest, Minnesota, USA - June2016WEW_16_150 | ecosystem: Environmental > Terrestrial > Soil >... | reverse complement strand
TCCGGAAATTTCGCTCCCGATGGTCACACCGCCGTGGCCGTCTCTCATGGCGCAGTTGCGAATGAGCAGATTCACGGATGGCACGCCGATGCGGCGACCGTCGTTATTGCGGCCGGATTTGATGGCGATACAGTCGTCGCCGGTGTCGAACCGGCAATCTTCAATCAGCACGTCGCGGCAACTTTCCGGGTCGCATCCGTCGTTATTCGGGCCGTGCGAAAAAATATCCACGCCACGCACGGTAACGTTCGTGCAGAGCACCGGATGGATTTCCCACATCGGCGAGCGGCGGATGTGCACGCCTTCGATAAGAACGTTGCGGCAGTGGTTCGGTTCGATGAAACTCGGACGCAAATCATCGCCTTGGCCAAAACGCCGTCGATCCACCGGCGCGCCATCGGCGACCATTTTGATGAGCCGCGCACCGGCAGCGGGTCGCGCTTCCGCGCCGTGGCTTTCTCTGCCTTTCCACGGCCACCAGTGTGTTTCGTCGGCTTGGCCATCGAGCGTGCCCTCGCCGGTCACGGCGATGTTTTCCTGGCCGTAGGCGTAAATGAGCGGCGAATAATTCCAACATTCCATGCCTTCAAAACGCGTGCGCACCGCCGGCAAATAAGCCTTCGGGTCGGTCTTGAATTCCAGCGTCGCCCCGGAGTCGAGATGCAGTTCGACGTTGCTCTGCAAATGAACCGGGCCGGTCAGGAATTTGCCGGCGGGAATGATGACCCGCCCGCCGCCGGCTCCCGCGCAAGTGGCAATGGCCCGGCCAATTGCCGTGGTGCAATCGGTTTTGCCGTCGGCGACCGCGCCAAAATTCGTGATGGCAAAATCGTGCGCGGGGAACACCGGCGCCTGGATGCGCGCCAGGATTTCGGGCACTTGGCCCCACGGTGGCAGCTCCGCCCCGAACGCCGCGATGGCGAACAGACCGGTCAGGAAAAACGGGAAAATCCTGGTATGGCAGCGGAAGGTCACGGGTCATTTGCCGAGCAGCAATGGTTTCATGTGCCGCTCGAATAGATTTTCGGTGACATTTTTGGCGATGACGGTCTTGTATTGTTTCAGGGCGTTGAGATAACGGCCGCCTTTCTTGACGGCAATCTTATAGCTGACGTGGAGCAATTGCCGGAAACTCGGATTGAAATCCTTGCAGCCCGGATCATGGCGGAGCGCCGAAACAAACCGGGCCGATGACCAGCCGTTGACCGTTTCCTTCGTCGGCAGCTTCTTCCGGTCAATGTCAATGACGGTTGCGTAAGGCGCGCACAGCTCGTTCACGTGATCCAAAGCGCCGGCATAAATTTCCTTCGCCAGCGCCAGGCCGGCACCACCGGCTTCGGCGAGGCCGATGACTTCTTCGAGCCACGTTGTGCCCGCCGTTTTGAGGTGCAGGCCGGCGTCGAATTTTTTCAGCGCGCGGCGCATGGGGGCGTAGAGCGAGAACTTGTCGCTGCCGGAATGGATGCTGAGTTTGAGGGCGGCCGGCAGGCCGTATTGTTTGACGGCAAACGCGACGACGGCAAGGTCTTCGTTAAATTCCTTTTCAAACTCGTCGAGGTCGCCGGCGTAATCCACGCCTTTGTTAAAGCGCCCGGTGAATTTCGGCGCGATGGTCTGAAGCGGAATGGCTTCGTCGGCGAGGGCGGTGAGGATGACGAGCAATTCCGGCGGCGTCTGCGGGCTGTCGGTCTCGTCCAGCGAAACCTCGGTGATGAAGCTGGCTTCGCCTTTGGCCCGGGCAATGTGATGGTAAATTTTTCCCGCCTCCTGCGCCGCGAGAAGATATTTTTCAGCAATGCGCACGATACCGGCGCGCGTGGTTTCAAACGGACGGTCAATCCGGGGAATGACGATTTTGCCGGCCAGCTCCGGATGGTGGTCGGCAAACGCCTGGATGCTCCCGGCATCGGCGGGGTTGCCGATGTAATCGGCCACATCAATCGTGAAGAAATCCGAATACGGAATGAAGCGGTCCACGGTGCCCAGCCGGATATGGTCGGCGTCCACGTGATAATTTTTTTTCCAGCCCAATTCCCTGACCGCTGCATCCGCCGCCGCGCGCGTTTTGGCCGGTTCGGAACCGTGGATGGTGTGTTCGCGGTTGGATTTGTTCCAGACCGGGACGATGTCAACGCCTTGTTCTGCCACCATGAGGCACGCCTGCAACTGGGCTTTTGCCTGGTGCGCGAAACGGTCGCCCAGGCCGAATGAAAATTTTCCCAACGCCAGGAACTGGTTCATAATGGTTGGTCGAACGGTCCGGATAGGCTCCTTTTGTCGGGGCTGGCCTGCCAGCCGAAGCTCGCCACGAGCGAAGGTTGGAGGCGAGGGTCGGAATCGAGCAAGTCTCTCAACTATCCAAAATCCCGCCTAAACCATTCGGCAGCGGTAACTTCTCTAAATGCTGCACTGACAAGGAGATTAACACTGATAAATGATTGAATCAAGCGAACAATGCTCAACAAACGCCTACAAACACCAACCCGTGCCAACACCTTTAGTGCCCGTTTTGGTGCCCGTTGCTGACGTTACAATCTGGAAGAGTTGGGAATTGAGGCGAGAGACGGAATCGGTCTTTGAAGAGGCCGAATTCGGGTTAAAAATACCAATTTTTACCGGCTAGTCAAGCACTAGGACACCACTAGGATGTCACTAGGCTTTCACTACTTTTTATACACAGTTTTATACACAGTTCCAATGAGCGAAGCCAGCGGTGTGGAATGCGCCGTCGGCTCGATTGTTCGGTGCAATGGCGCACTGGCGTCCGTTTCTGACTTAGGCGGCATGAACGCCTGTTCTCACCAGATGTAAGGATGTGGAACTGAATCAAAAATCCGAGCAGGATGTCACATGTGCTCGGCCTGGACCGAGATGTCGATCGGCTGCGGCTGCAACTGACATCAGGGCTTCGACCATCGGAGCCGGAAAATCAAAAACTTTTTCCCACCAGCTTGTATTTCCATCAGTGGATTTTTTTCAATTGAAGCGCCGCTTGATATTGGTCGTGAATCTTGACTGGTTTTTGATTCAAAACAAGCCCATCCACTCGTAGTGCTGTTCGTCTTTGGGAAACGCCCAACCGATCGGTCGAAGCCAGCGCCGGTTGAGACTCGATCAGGACACTACTACCTCGTAGTATTCCACGACCGACGGCGATGCCTTCTGAACAAACTGAACCAACCGCACAAATCGCCAGTGTTCCGCAAGAGGTCACGGGACAGCTCCGACGCGTGGTCGTGGGCGGCGTGACATGGCGCGACACTTTCGCCGCGCTGAAACATCGCAATTATCGCTTGTTCTTCGTCGGTCAACTCGTGTCGCTCATCGGGACATGGATGCAAGCCACCGCTCAAGGCTGGCTGGTCTATCAGTTGACCGGCTCCAAGGTTCTGCTGGGCACCGTGGCCGCCGTCGGGTCGCTGCCCATGCTGCTGCTCTCCGTCTGGGGCGGCTCTGTGGCCGACCGGCATTCCAAGCGCACCGTGGTTTTCTACACCCAGAGCGGGATGATGCTGCTGGCCTTCGGGTATGCGGCGTTGGTGGGGAGCGGGCACATTCGGCCTTGGCACATCCTCGTGCTGGCGGCGCTGGGTGGGGTGGCGATGGCCTTCGACATGCCCGCCCGGCAGGCGTTCGTGGTGGAGATGACCAGCCGCGAAGACCTGATGAATGCAATATCGCTGAACAGTTCCATCGTCAACGGCGCACGGGTCGTCGGCCCCGCCGTGGCGGGTTTCCTCATAGCGCATGTGGGCATGACTTGGTGCTTCCTCCTGAACGGCCTCAGTTTCATCGCGGTCATCGCTGGATTGTTGATGATGCGCCTGCCCAAGTTTGTGCCCCCGGCGGAACCGCACTCAACCGGACGGCATGTCCTTGAAGGCTTGGCCTATGTAGCAGGCCACCGCCTTGTGCGCAACCTGCTGCTGCTCTTTGGCGTGGTGGGTGTTTTTGGCTGGTCGTATTCGGTGCTGCTGCCCGCCTACGCGACGGACATTCTGCATGTAGGGGTGAGCCGTTATGGCGGTTTGCTCAGCGCCAATGGCTTCGGTGCGCTTTTGGGTGCGCTTACGGTGGCCACCTACGGCAGCCGGGTGCGGCCACGGCTGATGGTTCTGGGCGGGCTATGGTTGTTCTCGGCCATGCTGGTGCTGCTGGCCGTCGTGCGCTGGTATCCGCTGGTGCTGGTGTGCTTGGCGTTGGGCGGCTGGGGAATGCTGCTCTATTTCTCGACGACGAACACCCTCATCCAGACCAACGTGTCGCACGCGATGCGCGGGCGGGTGATGGGTATCTGGGCGCTGGTGTTCGGCGGCATGATGCCCGTGGGCGGCATCGAATCAGGCTTCCTGTCGCACGCAGCAGGCGTGCCGTGGACAATCACGGTGGGGGCTTTGATTTGTGCCGGGGCCGGTCTGGTAACGTGGTGGGCTGTGCGCCGCAACCCTCCGCCCCCCGGTGGATAACCCGACTCAATGCCCGCCCGTGACCGTGTAACCGGCCCGGCGCAAATCTTCCGCCAAGTCATTCTCCATCTGTACCGCCGCCGCGTAAGGCATCGGGTTCAGGTGCGCGTAGAGTTCCGACAGCAGGCGGATGCCGTAGCGTTTCACCAGCGAGGCAGCCTTAATTCCAGCTTTGTGATTGGCAAAGTGTTCCTCCGGCGTCAGGCCCCTCTGGAGATTTTCAGTGCTCATTTTGCCATTATCGTTGATTTTTTTATTTGAAACCAATTAGCGATGCGCTGCTTCTACTTCCCAGCCGCCGCCGAGCGCGCGGTAAAGTTGCACGACCGCGAGAAGCTGGTTGAGTTGCGTTTGCACGAGCGAATTTTCCGCCGGAAAAAGCAATTGCTGCTCTTGCAAAACTTCATAGTAGTCTGCATTGCCCAGACGATAGCGTTCCATCGAAATTTTCACGGCTTCCTTGTAAGCATCGACGGCACGGCTTTGTTGCATGCGCGCACTGGCCAGTTTTTCACGGGAAATTAACGCGTCGGAAATTTCTTGAAACGCATTCAGCACGGCGGCCTGGTATTGCAAAGCAAATTGTTCGCGCGCGGCGCGGGCTTGCGCGTATTGCGCCCGAAGCTGGCCACCATGAAAAAGAGGCCCGGTCAAACCGGCTGCGATGCTCCACGCAACTTCGCCACCGGAAGTGAACGCGGAAAGTTCCGGGCTGACTTCGCCGAGCAATCCCGTGAGATTGAGTTGCGGAAAAAAGTTCGCGACCGCCACGCCGACTTGCGCGTTGGCAGAACGCAATTGTTGCTCGGCTTCGCGAATGTCCGGCCGCCGCTCCAGCAACGCGGACGGCAAACCGGCAGGCACATCCGGCGGCATTTGCTTTTCGAGCGAGGAGTTTCCGCGCAAAATTGCGCCGGGATTTTGTCCGAGTAAAATACTCAATTGATTTTCCTGCATCGCGATTTGCTGTTCGAGTTCGGGAATTGTCGCCGCAGCGGAATCCATCAGCGCTTCGGCGGATGAAGTTTCCAATTTCGACGCGACGCCACCTTGCAATCGCTCGTTGAAAATGTTCAGGCTTTCGCCGAATGAATTGGTGCTTTGGCGGGCGATTTCGAGCTGATTATCCAACGCGAGTAATTGAAAATAACCCTGTGCGACTTGCGCGATGAGTGAAATCGTCACGTCGCGCCGGGCCTCTTCGCTGGCGAAAAATTGCGCGCGGGCGGATTCGTTGAGCCGGCGGACGCGTCCCCATAAATCAATTTCCCACGAGGCGCTCGCGTCCGCTGAAAAAGCACTGCCGATCGTGCCGGTCGGCGACGGCATGTTGTTGGCGACATTTTTCGAGCGACCGGCATTTACGGCGTAATCAAATTGCGGAAAATACCCCGCGCGCGCCTGCGCGGCGATGGCGCGCGCCTGCGCGACGCGCGTAACGGCAATCCGCAAATCGTAATTGTTCGTGAGCGCGATGCGAATCAGGCGTTGCAAATTGTCGTCGTGAAAAACCTGCCACCACGGAAGGTTGGCAAATGAGTTTGTAGAAATTTGAGTTTCACCTCGAAAAGTAGATGGAGCATTGACCGTGGAACGTTTGTAATTCGGACCGACGGCGCAGCTGGCAAGAAACAAAGCGCAGAGTCCAAAGACTAAAGGCCAAAATCTTCCATGCGCGCGCGGCGTTGGACTTTGGATATTGGACATTGGACTTTGGACTATTCCTTTCATCCGTTCGGCTCCGGCGGTTTCGGCGCATGTTCTTGACGAACCTTTTTGCTGAAACGCGCGGCAAGTTTTTCGACGATTGAAAAAGTGAACGGCACAATACAAGCGTCCACGAACGTCGCGCCCAACATTCCGCCGATGACAACCGTGCCGAGGGTTTGGCGCGAAACGCCGCCGGAACCGGATGCGAGCCAGAGCGGAACGCAGCCGAGAATAAACGCAAACGAAGTCATCAAAATCGGGCGCAGCCGGATGCGCGCGCCAGTCAGCGCGGCATCCGAAATCGTGCTGCCTTTTTTGTATTCCGTTTTGGCGAAGGAAACGATGAGGATGGCATTTTTTGCGGCGAGGCCGATCAGCATGATCAAACCGATTTGCACATAAACATTGTTTTGAAATCCGCGCAAGGTCAATGCAAGGAACGCGCCCAGAATGGCCGTGGGCGTGCCAAGCAAAACGCTCATGGGCAACGACCAGCTTTCAAACTGCGCGGCAAGAATCAGAAAAACGCACAGGACTGAAAGTGAAAAAATGAGCGCGGGCGAAACGCCTGCCGCCGCCTGTTGTTCCTGAAACGACATGCCGAAATAATCATGGCCCATTCCCGATGGCATCGTTTGCGCGAAAACTTCTTCGAGCGCCTTCGTCGCTTGGCCGGAGCTGTAACCGGGCGCGGCTGCGCCATTGATTTGCGCACACGGATATTCGTTATAGTGCATGACGAATTCGGGACCGGTGCGACGTTGAATTTCCGTGAACGCCGAGAGCGGAACGGGTTGTCCCTGATTGTTGCGCACATAAAACTGCAGGAGATTTTCGGCGCGGGTGCGATATTGATCCTCGGCTTCAAGATAGACCTGCCATTGCCGCCCGAAGCGGTTGAAATAATTCACAAAATATCCGCCCATGAACGTTTGCAGCGTGTTGTAAACGTCGTTTAACGGAACGCCCAGTTTCAAAACTTTGTCGCGGTCCACTTTGACGAACACTTGCGGCACGCTCGGCAAATACGTCGTGAGCAGGCCGGCCAGTTCGGGACGTTTCCGCGCGGCGTCCATGAACTTGTCCAGATTTTGCGTGAGAAATGAAAAGTCTTGTTTGCCGGAGCGGTCTTCCAGAATGAAAGTGAAACCGCCGGACGTGCCGACGCCGGGAATGGACGGCGGCGGAAATGCGGACGCCGTTGCTTCGGGCAATTTGGCCAATTCGGTGTTGATGTGTGTTCGAATCGCCAGAAATTGTTCGTCGGATTTTGTCCGTTCGCTCCACGGCTTGAGCGTCACAAAAAAGAATGCGTTGTAAGTGGCCTGCACCTGGCTCAACAAACTGAAGCCCTCGACGGTCGTGTAATATTTTACGCCCGGCGTGTTTTTCAAAATGTCCTCGATCCTTTTGCAGACGGCGTCGGTGCGTTCGAGCGACGCGGCGTAGGGCAATTGCGCGACGACGTAAGCGTAACCTTGATCTTCTTCCGGCACAAATGCGGTCGGCAACCGCGCGCCGAGCAAAATCGCAATTGTCAGAATCGTCACGAGCATGATCACGGTGAAAACGATTTTGCGAATAAGGGTGCCGGCGATTTTGAGGTAGCCGTTCCGCGCCTTGTCAAACCAGCGGTTGAACCAGTCGTAAAATTTTCCAAGCGGCCCGCGCGATTTATTTTTTTCTTTCGGTTTCAACAACATGGCCGCGAGCGCGGGACTCAACGACAGCGCGTTGAACGTGGACAGCATGACGGAAATGACAATGGTCAGCGCGAATTGCTGGTAAAGTCGGCCCGTGATGCCTGCAATAAAAATTGTCGGAATAAAAACCGCCGCGAGAATGAGCGCGAGGGAAACGACCGGGCCGGCAACTTCTTGCATCGACTTGAGCGCGGCATCTTTTGGCTCCATGCCTTCTTCGATGTGACGTTCAGTCGCTTCAACAACGATAATGGCATTGTCAACCACAAGACCAATCGCCAAAACCAAACCAAAGAGCGAAAGGGTGTTCAACGAAAATCCGAAAATTGGAAAAAACGCGAACGTGCCGATGAGGGAAACCGGAACGGCCAGCAATGGAATAAGCGATGCGCGCCAGCCTTGCAGAAAAATAAAGACGACGATGGTGACCAGAATCAGCGCGATGACGAACGTGCGCATGATGTCGTGCATGCCCTCGGAAACGGCGAGCGTGGTGTCGAGCGAAACGGCGTAATCCAGGTCGGCGGGAAAACTCTGTTTGAGTCGCGCCATGAGTTTGAGCACTGCTTTTTCATCATCGAGCGCGTTCGAGCCGGGCAATTGATAAATCGCCAGAATCGCGGACGGTTTGCCATTCAATTTGCCGACGAGAGTGTAAACTTGTGCGCCGAGTTCGACGCGCGCGACGTCTTTCAAGCGCACGACCGAGCCGTCCGGATTTTCGCGAATGATGATTTCGCCAAATTCCTTTTCCGTAACGAGCCGGCCTTGCGCGGTGATGGCATAAGTGAATTCCTGTCCGTGCGGCGTCGGCGGGCCGCCGACTTGTCCGGCCGGATTGGCGTTGTTCTGCGCGTTGATGGCGGTGATAATGTCATTAACCGTCAGATTGAGCTTCGCGAGTTCATCGGGCTTGACCCAAAAACGCATCGCGTATTGGCCCGCGCCGAAAACATTAATGTTTGAAATTCCCTTCAACTGCGTGATTTGATCCACGAGATTGATGTAGGCGTAATTGGCGAGGAACGTCGCGTTGTGCGTGCCGTTTGGCGACGAAAGGGCGATCAACATCATCGGACTCGACGGTGATTTCAACAGGGTGACGCCATATTGTTGAACGGACTGCGGCAATTGCGACGCGGCCTGGTTTTCGCGGAGTTGCGCGAGCATTTGATCAATGTTCGGATCGGTCTTCACGTCGAAGTTCACGCCCATACGCAACACGCCATTGTTGGCGCTGACCGAATACATGTAATTCATGTTGTCCACGCCGCTCATTTGTTGCTCAATCGGCGTCGCGACGGATTGCGCAAGCGTTTGCGCATCGCCGCCGAGGAACGTGGTTTGAATGCGGATTTCCGGCGGAACGATGTTGGGAAATTGCGCGACGGGCAGGCTCACCATCGAAACCGCACCGATAATCACCGTCAAAATGGCAATGACCATCGCGACAATCGGGCGGTTGATGAAAAATTTATACATGGCTGAACTGCAATCGCGCCGGAAACATCATTCTCATTTCAGTTGGTTTGCCATCCCGGAATTCGTTTACGTTCCGGCTGGATGGGTTTGATTCGTTTCCACCCCAAACGGTTCTGGATTTACAATTGCGCCTTCTTTTGCCTTTTGTGTGCCTTCGACCACGACGCGGTCACCGGGTTTGAGACCGTTTTCAATAATCCAATTCGAGCCGATTTGTTCGCCAACTTTCACAGACTGGATGTGCGCCTTGTTTTGATTGTCCACGACGAAAACCTGATATGTGCCCTGAAGCTCCGTCACAGCGCGTTGCGGCACAAGCAGTGCGTTTGTTATGGTTTGCGTTTGCGCCCGCACGCGACCGTATTGGCCGGGACGCAAAATCAAATTTGCGTTTGAAAAAAGTCCAACGATTTGCAGCGTGCCGGTGTTCGGATTGACCCGCCGGTCGGCGAAGAAAAATTTTCCTTTTGGCGGGTAAACCGAACCGTCGGAAAAAATCAGTTGCAATTCGACATTGGTTTCGGCGCCGCTGCCAACCGCGTGGTGCCGCCAGAAATTAAGATACGATTGTTCGCTGATCTGAAAATAAACCTTGATCGGGTTGAGCGTCGAAACCGTGGTGAGCACGCCGCCCGATTGTCCGACCAAATCGCCGGTTTGCGCCAGCGCGATTCCCGCGAGGCCGTCAATTGGCGAAGTGATTTTTGTGAAGCCGAGATTCAACTGTGCGTTTTCAACAGCGGCTTCGTCCGCTTTGACCTGTGCATCGGCTGCAAGGTTCGCTTGAATTGCGTCGTCCAATTCTTCCTGGCTGATGGCTTGTTCCTTCGCGAGCGGCGTATAGCGCTTCACGTCCAATTCCGTTTTGCCCGATTGAGCCTTGTCTTGCGCAAGTTTGGCATTGGCTTGATCAAGCGCGGCTTGAAACGGGCGCGGATCAATTTGAAACAGCAAATCGCCCTTTTTGACCTCGCCGCCTTCGGCGTAGTTTTGCGTGAGTAAATAACCGGTTATTTGAGCGTGGATTTGCGCGTTCACAAAACCGTCGAGCGTGCCGATCCATTCCTCAAAAATGGGAACGTTCGTCGGCGCAAGCGTGATGACCTGAACTTCCGGCGGCGGTGGAGGCGCGGATTTTTTTTTGCAGCCAACGGCAAACACAATCAGAATCGAAAAACAAAGAGCGCAAAGGAACCGAGTATTCGGCGGCAATAAGTATCGCATACAACTTTTGTTAAAAATCACCCGGCCAGTATAACTCGCATTTTTTCTTTGACAACTTGCCTGCTAACGCAGGTTCGATTTTCGAACTGGCGCGCAGAATGTCCGCAGAACGTCATACTTTGTTACATTTAATTCTTGTGTGTTTCGATTGTATTCAAAAGTGACTGTCATCATGGCGTGGCGCTCAAGGAATGGGCGTAATTTGTGGCCTCATCATGCCATAGGAACAAGAAGTTTCTTCTCCTCTTGACAGTCGAAAGGGCGAGGGTCGCTTCCCAACCATTTCAAGTCGAGAAAAAGCCTGTAAAATGCGGCTTTTTTGAGTGTGCAATAAATGCAAATTGGAGGCGAGGGTCGGAATCGGACGCGTCCCGCCTTCCACAAGCCACTCGAAATCAACGGTCTAAATCATCACCGTTGCCTTGATACTAAAGGCTTTCCTGCATTATGTCAAGGATAACTTCAGCCAACTTTTCTTAACTCCATTTTACTCCCCACCGATGAGGTTTGCTGGCACTTCTGCTGGCACTTTTTATGTTACGGCGAGCGGAGACGGTAGAAACGGTTTCCATTTTGTCATGGTGCCCTCATGCCAAACTGTAAGCGACAGCCCGGTTCATGGCAGTGGTTGGTTGCTGGTTGCCAAAAATCATTTTTCTATTGGGAAGGAAATAATCCCATTTTGACTCATAGGGTCGTTAATCGTAATCATCCCGTCTTTTACAACGGGCACTTGCCGATTAAAACCTTCACTCCTGCTCAAGTCCAGTCCACCGATTGCAGATGCAGGAAGAACTAAAAAGTGACCTATGCAAACTCCGGCCATTTTAGAACCTGTCAGCAGAAACACTCTAGGAGGGGTTTGTTGCACCGTAAGTTGAGAGCCGGAATCAAGTCTTACAATAAAAATCCCGTCAGATGACTCAAATACTTCTCCAGAGATATTTTGGTTGGAAACAACTTTCGAGTGATACAAAAAAACACGAGGTTTCAGTACAAAAAAAGCAACAATAGCCAGAACGCCTAAAGCGATTAGGCAACTGACAATTTGACGTAAAATCTTGCTTCGCATACCAAGGTGTTTTCTGTCATTCATAAGCTTTAATTGTGACGAATTGTAACATGCGGTTCATCTGCTGGCACATCTTTAACCTGAACTCCAGAAAATGGCTGAACCGGGCTATTACCAGTAGTGCCTGGCACATCGCCAGTTCTGGCACTAACGTAGATACCGTGTCCTAAAGCTACGCCAACATGTCCATGATCTCCGGGTTCAGGAAATGAAATTATATCCCCCATATCCGTAGTTGAAACTTTTGAAAACATTTGTAGCCGACCATCCTTTTCAGGTGTTGCATAGGCGTTAGCTGTTGGCGGCCAAACATGCCCACGCAAACTTCTCTTTCCTAGAAACTCACCTGTTGCATTCCAAATTGTGTCTGCGACAAAATAATTGCAGGTAGTATTATCGTCTTTGCTCAATGTTGTTAGCCCCTCCACGGGAGTGTCCTGTTCTTTTCCTCGCTCGCGATTATATTTATCATTATCACTGTTCCAAATGACAATCGCAGACGAGGCGATAGCTATATTCGGAGGGTCTTTCTGATTATCTGGGACGGCGGCGACTCTTGCGCTAAAGTCCTTGATGAAATCGCCAATTTCTTTTGCAAGTTCCTTGTTTTGCGCGCTTACCATTGCCTGTAGCCTAGCAAGTCTTTTAAGGGCAGCTTTTTCGGCTTTTGTCAATGGACGCTGTCCGTTGGGATCATTATACCGAAGTGGATTATTCACGCAGTAGCTATAACGATTATAGCTTTGTGGGTTGCTTAGGTCGGGAATGATTGAATCTGGCTGGCTAAACCTACCCAAATCTGTGTCATAATAGCGTGCGTTGTAATAGTAAAGCCCGGTTTCGTCGTCCTTGATTTGTCCTGTGAACTGGCGAGAGACCTTGAACTGTGCCTGTGGGCTGGCTGTCTGCACTCGCCCGAACGGATACCACGCGTTCACTTCTGTCTGGCTGCCAGAAGAATCACTCAACACACTTGATGAGGTAATTTGATCTTGGTGGTAATAGTAACCCACCTTGGTTGTATCGCTGCCGCCTGCCAGTGGGGAGCCACTTTCAAACGTGCAAACCTGTTGACCTCCGGCATAAACGTGGAACAAAACCTTTCCGCCCTTTTCCTCGTAGATGTTCCCAATCCAAATCTGGAGATTGGTCGGTGTCTGATTAAACCATTTCCATAACCGTGTGCCGTCATCGGCATAGCCGAACTTCACCAGCGTGAAATTCGTCCCGGCTTGCGCCAACCGCACAAGCCGATTCTGAGCGTCATAGACCAGTGATTGCGAATTGGTAGTGTCGCCCCGACGCACAATCATGTTGCCGCACAGGTCGTAGAGATATTTTTTGCCACCAACAGTCTTGACGGCCTGCGGACGCCGGACACCATAGTCATAGGTCAACGAGACGCCGCTTTCCACGTTGTTGATTATGTTACCAACCGCGTCGTAACCGTAACTGCCCGTCAGGCCAGAGTAGGTTTTGATGCGGTGCAGATTGTCATACGTCACGTTCATCGTGTTGGTCAGGCCGGTGCCGCTGATTGAAGCGATGTCGTCGCCAGGCGTGTAGGTAAAAGTGCGGCTAAAGATGGAACCTGCCAAAATACTTTGCAGACGTTTAGAGGTGGAATAGTAAGCACGGGTGGTCGTCAGGCCGTTGCCATACGAAAAATTGGTCGCATATCCGAACTCGTCGTAGCTTCCGGCGTTGATAGCGTAATAATTATAGGAGCCACGGGACACCTGATTGATGCTCCCACCGTGGAAGTAGGTGTTGGTGATGGTCGGGCCATTGTTGGGATACAAGATGGACGTAACTTTGTCGCCGTCGTTGTAGGTGTAGCTGGTGGTGTAACCTGCACATCACAACCGGCTTGAGATAGCACATTCACCATCATCATCGCCGCGGGGGTTTCGGCTTCCATTATCAGAATTTTCAGCTTGTCTGTCATAAACCGACGGCTTCCCACGGAGTTGGCAATAATTGCTTTTCCAAAAAGCTGTGGCCTCTTTAAGCCACGCCCTGAAAAATGGCAAGAACAAAATAGCACATATATCGGGTTTATCCAAAAGCCACTTCCTGTTTCTGTAACCGCCTGTGCGACCTTCACATCGTCGAATCGTAGGCCAGAACATTCGCGCCTATCGCAAACAGGCCCGTTTAAGCCAGGAGAAATTGGCGGAAAAGGCTGATTTAAGTTACAAATACCTGGGCGAAGTTGAGCGTGGCGTGGTGAACATCTCACTGGACTCCTTGGTGCGGATTGCCAAGGCGTTGCGAGTGAAACTGCGCGATTTGACTGCCGAGCTTTGAACTCTGCCCCTACCCGCGCCACCGGATCGTTCAAACGAACAGCCGGCCAATTTCGTTTCACACCCATTGCCTTCCCATTCATCCCACCCAATTCTTAAAACTTTCTTCAAGGGAGGCAAGCACAAAATGATAGCTAATAGAATCTGTGCGATTTGCCTGCTCCCTGTTTGGCTTACCGGCCAATCGTGGTCACCAAAAAAGATCGCAAGCTGTTGGGTGAAGGCATCCGCAAATACCGCAAGCTGTCCGGTTTGACGCAAGAAAAGCTGGCCGAGCGGGTTGACATCAATCCCGTTTATATGGGGCAAATCGAGCGCGGTTTCAGAGTGCCGACAGTGGACGTTCTATTGCGAATCGCGCGGGCGTTGAAAGTGCATCTGCATGATATTGTCAGTAACCTGTGACTCCTTTTCGTCTGCGAGCAGATTTCCACGCGCGAATCCTACGAAGCCGGTTCCCGGAGCCGGGCGGTGTGTCAAGGTGGAGGTTTAGGGTGACAGGGAACACGACCTTGACGCGCCGACCGGCGACATACAATCGAGACTGGATTCGCGCGCGGGTTCATGTGCGCGACTGCGCCGATGAGCCAGTGTCAGTGGATTTCATTCATGGCGAGGCAGTAGCCCAGCCCAAAAGCAACCAACGTCCAAGCCGCCCACCAAATGATCTTCCGCCACGCGAAACGGTCTTGCAGTTCATCGGAAACCTGCTCCAACTGTTCGCATTGTGCCGCTGTGTCGGCTTTGATGGCCTCCCATTGGGACGCTGCGCGTTCCATCAATGATTTGATCTGTTTGGCGACAAATTTGGCGTCGTCGAGCTGCAACTGGATTTGATTTGCAGCTTTTTCGACCGTCTTTGCGTGCAACGACATGGTGGCGGTAAAATCACGAGTCCCGGTTTGAACCGTCTGGTTAAAGTCGTCCAGCAACAATTGGGTTTGCCGCCGGTATTCGACCAGATGTTGTTCCAGCCATTTCCGGCTGTCGGCGATGGCGTGCGGCACACTCGCTGCCGCGCGCAACTGTGCACGGGTCAACAATGCCAGTTGTGTCGGAAAACTGTCCTCCGGCCCGATGCCCCACTCATGCAATAGCCGGTGAACCCGATCTACTTCCTCCTTCGTCATGTTGGCGGTAAGCACCGCCAAGTCGTCTTTATCCAAATCCATAACGTCATTCGCCTAAATTGAGCATCGGCTGTTTGGAACGTGCCTGCTTCACCGCTGGTTGAGGCTGCGGTTCAACCTTTAGTATCTGTTCCAATGGCACCAGCAAATCGGCAACCGTGTCGTATTGCCGGAACATCTGCTGCATCGCCCATTGCATTTCACCGGCCAGCATCAATTCAAGATGCGGAGCGCCGGGAGTCGCCACTGCCGCAAAGCTCAATTTGCGCCCGGCCTTGGCCTCGGCGCGTTTGATGGCCAGCAAGGTGATGGAAGTCACCGTTGGCAAAGTGATTTCCCTGGCTCCAAACCTTTTTAACTCCGCCTCGATGTTGGAATTCTTGAACAAGTTGGTCCTGACTTTGGCGGGGTTGTGGACAATGACATAATCCACGCGGTCGCCGGCGAAATAAAACAGGTCGAGCAAATTGTTCATACTCTCGGTGTCCTCGCTCGGAAACAGGAAGAACGTGAAACGAATGCCTTGCGCGGCCAATGATTCGAGTAATTGCAATGAATCCAGCGCCTGCACGATGAGGCCGTCGGCCTGCGCCCGGCAGTCAATGACATGGACCGGCGCATCATTGCGCGACACATTGCGGAACAATCCGAGCAAGGTGGATTTGCTTTCATCATCACTGCCGAGTTTATAGGACTGCACCTGTTCGGGATGGCGGTCGGCAAACGAATGGTGCCGGTCATCGAGGTCGGAACCGTTCCAGTGGACGCCATGATAATCCAGCCATGCGGTTCTAAATTCGGCCTCGAAACTTTTGCCGAGGCTGCCTTTGGATTGGGGATTGATGTGGATGCGTTTGATGATGTTGTTGTTCATGTGAAGTTATCGGTGTTGAATTTTGTTCGGTCAGGACGCTGGAAATTTTGCTGTGGCGGCAACGGCGATTGGCGTGATTGTGGCCGGCTGGCCGCTACGTCAGGGTGGGCGGGTGGGAATCGGGAATCATTTCCCGTATTTTCCCAATTTGATTTTGCGGCACGTTTCAATTTGCGCCGGTAAAAAAGATATGGGGCAAAGACCGTAACGCGAATGGCTTTTTCGGTGAACAGTAATTCAGTAATTTGCCGCCACGTCTTGCGGCGTTGGCGCAGTTCGCGGATGAATTCAAAGTGCGGTTCCAGGATGCTCTGGAACGGTTTGCCGCCGCCTTTTCGTTGTGCCGTTTCGCTCATCACCGGACAGCATAGCCCGCTGGCGGAAAACCGTGTAGGGAGCAGGTGAAAGTTAAAATGAGATGAAATCAGGCTGCATAAGCGACAAGAAGCGACAATTTCGAGCGACAAAAGGCGACAACTTTTGATGAGCGGAAGCGCCAACTTGCGACAAGTTTGTTGTCACTTTTTGTCGCTTCATTTCGCACCGTTTTTTTTCCTAACGATTTCGTTAGGAGATGGTGTCTCGAAAAAACTAGGGCTTTCAAATTTCAGAAAGCCGACACAAATCACGTTCGGCTGAACGTATCGAAATGTGATGACGGATGCCTTCTGGATGTGTTCCGACTGGAACCAGCGATGGATTTGATTGGACGCACTGAGCACCCGTTTCTGAAACCGGAGCGGAATGGAACGGCTGTGAAATGGAGCGGGGTTTTAGAAACGGATGCTGAGTGCGTTACCGTATAGGTTCAATTGAAAGGCGCTTTGTCTGTCCGGTTGCCGAATACCTGGAGGCAAGCCGGACAGTCTAAGCGCCGGATTTAACAGTCGCCGGTTGGTGACGAATTGGCCTTAAACGAATCCGGTTTGAGCGAAAAGTCCAAAAGGGACGGCAAAATAAGTTTCGCAACGTTGGGCGGCGTTGTGATAACCCGTTGTTCCCCGTCCAAATTTTGTGAAAACGTGGTTGTCCCATCCGAATCTGTTTTGACCTCGGTGCTGCGACTGTATCGTCTGTTCATCACGAATCCCGGTCTGAGTAATAATGTTTTGTTCATTTGACCAAACCTCGACCGGTCAAACAGTTTTGTCAATGCACGGGTGTGTTGCCCACAAATTGACGTGTGGCAGTGTCTTTTGCGTGCAGAGAGCATGGCAAACTATTGTTTGCGATTCCATGGAAACATCTTCACCAGAGTTTGTTCGGAGATCAATCCCGTTGCCCGGCACCCCAATAGAATCATCGTCAACGTGATTAGCTTGCTGTCCGAGACGTACCCGGCAAGCAGGGCAACGACAGCAGAACTGGCCAATAGCACGAGCCGAAACCAGGGGCCACCATGAAGTTGCGGCGGTGGTGGGCGTGGTATGCTATTCATATCCGCGCCAACTTAGAACGCAGACGTGATTCAGTCTGGATGATAAAAACAGGCTTCCATTTCTATTTTAGCCGGGGCTTTTTGTTTCTCCGCGACTGCATTTCGCGAAAAGAAATGGGCTTCTCGGCTGGTAGCAGTTTGAAGGTATCCTGGAATATTTTGACCGCACCTTTGGTGGCGTTGTCCCATGCTGTTTGCCCGATTGGCCGGCCACTGCCGTCGATAAAACCACAATAAATGGAATCTCCCTTGTAATAGCCTCTGCTGATTTCGATTGCCTGCTTGAGCGGATGCTTGCTCAAAAGCCTCAAGGCACCCAATCGGCGCAACGCATCGCGCCAGCAGCTTTCAATGTGGCCATGTCTTCCTTTTTTCGGATTTCCCAGTGGCGCTCCCTTTGGTCGGTTTCTGGTCAGCCAATACGTCGCATCCTTGATTACTTTCCGAAGCCCCATATTCCAATTAATAATTATGGGGACGAGGTCGTGTCCTGATGCGGATGGCCCTTCTGGCCAAAACTCAGCGGGGGGAACTTGTGATCTTGGATGTTCATAAAATGCCGGGCCATCGCCTGCCATAACCGCAGCTTTTTTCCGGTCTGACATGGAGAGATCAAACCAAGGCGTTCTGGCCAAATCGAAGCCGGGTTTGTCCAAGGTCAAATTCCAGACAATCCCCGCAGCCTTGGCGTTGATTTTGAAAAATTTCCGCCATGCTGGTGGAGGTCCACCTGACCCGACTGGCGTACGCGCTATAGCGAGGATTGTTTTGCTTTCTCGTGCAAATTCATAATAGAAGCATCCTCCCAATTCATCGTCTGGACAATGTTTGAAGTTCCATGCCAGATGCTTTGAACGCTTGCCTGTTGTAGATTTCATCATTCTTTGCCGCAGGGCGTACCCGCCGGATTGCGCATGGTCTCGGAGAACCGGCTGTTCCCCTATTAATGGCCGCACCGCCGGGAGATTGGTTTAATCCAGCAACCGCCTTTGAGTGCGGGTCAGCGTGCCCAACCATTGGCGCGGCGTGTATATGTCAATGCCGAAAGGTTTTTCCAATACCGTCAAATCCCGGTCGCGGGCAATGATCGAGTAGCATTCCTGCTCGCCCAAAGCCGCTTCAATGAATTTGTTGTCCTTGGGGTCGCGGCACACCTTGTCTTGAAATGGCACTGGCGTAACCCACAAGGCTGACGTTCGCAGGGTATTCAACCAGAGTGCGGTATCGGTTGTGAAGTTCTGCTGCTGTTTCACCCGTTCCAGCACCGCCTCGTATTCGGTAAGAATTTCCTCGGTCATCACCGGCGTCATCAGGCCACGCAGCCATGCCTTGAGGCACAAGTGCGGCTCGTGACGCCAGAAGACGCCTGACACGAAAACGCCGGTGTCAATGACTGCCAGATTCATCACGCACCTGGCGCAACGCTTGATTGACAATGGCTGCCGCCTGACGCGGCGAATGTCTGCCGACGGGGGTTTGTTTCAACAGTTTTCGGACGGCCTCCTGTCCGGGGGACTTGATGGGACGGATCAGCAAGCCGTCTTTGCCCAGGTCAAACACGTTCAGGGGACCGCCGCGCGTCAATCCTTCCCGCTCGCACCACTCCAGCGGGAACACCGTCTGGCGCTTGCTGGTCAGGGTCATGGTCATCGTCTTTATCATAGTAATGTTTTATTACCCTAAAAACGTCCTTTGTCAAGGGTTTTGCCGGATTTCCACTGTATAACTTTGTGTAATCCATTACGCAAAGCGGTCGGAATTTTCTGCCAAGCTCTCCAATTGACGATGAAAAACATAAGTCAAAACATGGCCAGCGGCGGGTTGGCGGCAGAGGGGAATTTCGCCCAACATGAAATTCGCTGGCAGAGGCGTCAGCGAGGGCGTTTTTCTCAAATCATTTTCTTCATGTAAGGATTTATTACCGGAAAAATGCAAATTATCAAGGGTTCTATCAGAGTTTGCCCGTAAAATTTTGTGCAAACCTTGCGACAAGCCGTCGAAAGTTTCTGCCAAACTTGTCAATTGACGATGAAGAACAAGAGTTAAAACCATGCAAAGGCAACGCCAGTGGCGCGGTTGGAAGAACTGAAACCTTCCGCGTCCACGGTTGCCGCCCATAAAAATCGGGCGGATGCCACCGGCCACAGCGGGCGGAAATTCCAAAACGCATTTTGTTTCATTATGAAACATTTGCCGGTTTGCCTTCGGGCAGGGTTTCAAGTTGGTGGCCGGATTAACGGCTCAAACAAAAAAACACTTTGTTCAATAAATGAGCTTTGCCTTTTGAAAACCAGCTAAAATCGGTTTTATGTTTAGTGCCGTAGCGCATAAAAATCTGGCGGATGCCAGGAAGTATTTCGACGAGCATCTGGCGCAGAATGATTACTATGCCGCCGGTGAAATCCGTCCCGGCCAGTGGATTGGCATTGGTGCGGAACGCTTGGGATTAAAGGATAATGTCACACGCGATCAGTTTCATGCGTTCTGCGAAAATCAAAATCCAAACGATGGCAAACGGCTGACGCAGCGGAGCCAAAAGGAAGGCCAGCGCCGGGTATTTTATGACTTCACCTGTTCCGCGCCGAAATCGGTTTCGGTGCTGGCGGTCACGCTGGACGACCAGCGATTGATTGAAGCGCATGAGGCAGCGGCCAAGCTCGCGTTCCGCGAACTTGAAACTTTTGCCGCCACGCGCGTGCGCAAGCAAGGCAGCCGGACGGATCGGACAACGGGCAACCTCGTGGCGGCGGCGTTCGTGCATGACGGTTCCCGCGCACTTGACCCGCAGTTGCATACGCATTTCACGGTATTCAACGCCACGTTTGATAAAGAGGAGCGTTGCTGGAAGGCATTGGAAGCGCGCGGCATGTATGACGCGATTCGCTACGGCACGGCGGTCTATCGGAATGAACTGGCCAAGCGGGTTCAACAAATTGGCTACCGAATTACTCCGGCCAAGCATGGTTTTGAAATCGAGGGCGTGGGCGGCGAAACGCTGAAACGCTTTTCCAAACGCGCGCAGCAACGTGACGCGGTGGTCAAGGAAATGGAAGAAAAGTTGGGGCGAAAACTTTCCAACAACGAAATTTCCCATGCGGTGCATCAGAGCCGGGCAAAGAAAATCAGGGGCATTTCAACGGCGGAAGTGCGCGAACGGCAGTTATCACAGTTGTCAGCCGATGAGCGGCAATCCCTCGAAATACTTCGCGCCTCGGCTCATTCAACCCGCCTGCCACGAATTGCCTTGGTGGAAAATCAAGCCTTGAACCATGCCGTCGGGCATGTCTTCGAGCGCAAATCAGTGGTGCCAGAACATGAATTATTGAACGTGGCATTGTCGCATCGCCTGGGCACGGTGGATTTGAACCATTTGAAAGCGGCGGTGAAGCATTTGCCAGATTTGGTCAGAACGGAGCGCGGGCTTTCGACCAAACAGATTTTGGCAACGGAATTGAGTTTGATTCAGACGGTCAACGCGGGCTGCGATTCGGTCGCGCCGTTGCATCCCGGCTATCGGCCTGCCGACTGGCTGGGCGAAGATCAACGCCGGGCGATTTATCATGTGCTACGCACCAGTGACCGGATTACGGGACTGCGCGGTCTGGCTGGCAGCGGCAAAACGACGGCGTTGCGTGAACTGGTTGCGGCCTGCAAAGAGGCGAACATTGAACCACTGTTCTGTGCGCCAACGGCGGCGGCAACGGACGTGTTAAGGAAAGAAGGATTCGAGGCGAAGACGTTGCAAAGCCTGCTGCTGGCCAAACAACCATTATCCAAGGACAAGCTGGTCGTGCTGGATGAAGCCGGGGCGGTGGGGATGGATGACATGAAGCGGCTGTTTGATTTGGGGAAAGACAGCCGGATTATTCTTTCAGGTGACACTGGCCAGCACGCTTCGGTTGCGCGTGGTGATGCGCTGCGGATTTTGGAGCAACATTCCGATTTCAAGTCCGGCCAGTTGACGGCCATCCGGCGGCAACACAAAGCCGAATATCGCAAGGCCGTGGAACTGGCGGCGCAGAAACGCACGGTGGAAGCGTTCGCACAATTGGAACGGATGGCTGCAATCACGGAACTTGCGGGCGATGAACTTCACGGCTCGGCGGCAAAGTCATATTTGAAGGCGTTGGACGAAAACAAATCCGCGCTGCTGGTCGCGCCCACATGGGCGGAAATTGAAGCGGTGACGGAAAAAGTCCGGGCGGAATTGAAATCATCTGGCCGTCTGGCTCTGGAAGAAAAGGAATTTTCGGTTTTCGATTCGTTGTCATGGACGGAAGCGCAGAAACGGGATGCGCGGCAATACTGTCCCGGCATGGCCATCCATTTTCATCGTCGAGGGCATGGTTTTGAAAAAGGTGAAACGGTGGCGGTGGTCGCCGTGGAAAATGACTTGCTCAAAGTTCAACACCCGGATGGTTCCGAAAACATTTTCCCATTGGGCGCAGGCATCGCCTGTGATGTGGGGGAGAAACGTAAATTGAAAGTAGCTGCGGGTGACAGGCTGCTGTTGCAATCGAACTGGCAAAAGAAATTCATCAACGGTGAGTTGGTCGAGGTCAAAGCCATTCAAGGCGATTCCGTTTTACTGGCCGATGGCCGGGTGATTCCTTCCGATTATCGCACGTTCACGCATGGCTACGCCGTCACGTCGCACGCCGCCCAGGGCAAGACTGCGGATGAAGTGCTGGTCGTGGCCTCGTCACGCTCGCTGCCCGCCATCAATCAGGAACAATTTTACGTCAGCATTTCGCGCGGTCGTGAACGCTGCCAAGTCTTTACCGATGACACGGAATTATTGCGTTCGCACGTCACCCATTCCAGCGCGCGGCTGGCGGCGGTTGAAGCCATGCCGCAACGTGACTTCCTCCAAACCACTTTGCAGCGCGGCCACCATTTTCTGAAACGGTTCCGCCAGCGCCTTGCCCAATCCATTTCAACGGAAACAACTGAAAGGAGTAACTATGAAATCAAGCCAACTGAACAGCGAAAATCAACCTACCGCATCGGCGTCTAGCCCGCGTGATAATCCCTGTCTTGAAAGGGATTCCACCATCGCCGCGCTCAAAGTCATTGCCGACGACGGCATCAGCTATCTGCTGCCTTACGCGCAATTCATGTATGCGGAAAAAATTTCCAACCCGGCATTGGAAAAGGAACCGGATGCACCGCCGGAAAAGATGCTGATTCATTTTGCGTGTGCCGACGTGGTTGTCCTGGGCAGCGGCCTCAAACGGCTGGAACAAGACATTCAGAAGTATGAATTGAAATTTGTGAAGTCGGCGGATCGCCGTTTGGCCGCCACGCTGAACACCCACATTGCCGCCGTCACCGTCACTTTAACCAAGGAAAATGTATGACTACTGATTCACCATTCACATTGCAATCGCTGCTGGAATACCCGGCCACCATGACCAAGGAAATGGTGGCCAAAGCGTTGGGCATCGCGGCACATAACATTCCGCCATTGTCACGAGCGGGTTTGCTTAAACCGCTCGGCCATCCAGACCGTTATTGCGTCAAACATTATTCCCGTGACACCCTCGCCCGTAACCTTGCCGATGCGAACTGGCTCGAAAAGGCAATGGCAGCCTATCACCGGCATTGGCGCATTAAAAACGCCCGTAAGCGGGCAAAGCAGGCCGGGAATTCATCGGCCAAAGTAACACAGGCCCGCGAGTCCGTTACGCGGTAGCGACCGGCAGCGCGGCGAGTTGGTGGCTCGAAAGCTCCGCGCCGCCGCTCGCCGGCCTGTGTCAGTCGTGATAATGGTCATCGCAGTCGCAATCGCAATGCGATGATTCCCAATATGGCGGGAATGGGTCAAACGTATCCGGGGGCGTTGGTGGCCGTCCTGTCAGATCAATGAAAATGACTGGCCGGATGTGGTGCGCGGATTTTCCTCCCTTTCGTCGCAATGCACCGCTCAATACCCACGCCAAAAGAGCCAGCAAGAGATAGATGGCTCCGATGAGAAAATAGAGGGCATGTTCGTGAATGAATCCATCAAGGTGATTCAATGCCGACACTTCCAATTCGAGTGCTTTGATTTGCCAAGGTTGCATGATGTCCTCCTTATGCCGCGACGTTTTGCGCCGCTGGTTCGTGGTTCCGGTTTCCAATAATGGCCTTCTGCTGCTTCTCGTATTCGCTCAAGGCAGGCATTTCCACCGGAGCATTACGGGAATACGCCCGCGCCATCGCCCGGCTGTTATGGCCGATATTCACCTGGGCGAACCGTTCGGGATAGCCCGCCGTCTTTGCCCGTTCCGCCCAAGCGTAGCGGTAGCTGTGCAACGAGACGCCTTGGATGCCCAAACCAACGCAGCGTTGATGAAATTCCGTCGCCCGGTCGCCAGCGCGGACGGTGCGCAGATACGGAAACAGCGGCCCATTGCCCGGCAGGTCGCGCAGGATTTCCGCCATGTCTTCATCGAGGCGCATAATGGCAACCGTGCCGGTTTTCATGCGGCTGTAACTGATGACGTTGTTATCCCAATCAACATTTTCGGCTTGCAGAAATGCCAGATCGGATTGCGACGCGCCCAAATACCACGCCAGTTTGTAGAACGCCTTGCGTTCGGGATTGTTCTCGCGGGCGACAATGGC
>Ga0187874_10001264_pt1 | contig 24022 bp, 24 predicted proteins | sample June2016WEW_16_1_3_FD_132993 | JGI IMG/M metagenome (GOLD analysis project Ga0187874, IMG submission 132993) | Peatland microbial communities from SPRUCE experiment site at the Marcell Experimental Forest, Minnesota, USA - June2016WEW_16_150 | ecosystem: Environmental > Terrestrial > Soil >... | reverse complement strand
TTGTAGGATGGCGACTGAAAAATGCCATATTCATGAGGTACTTTGACAAGTTCGCTGGTACAACCGTTATTGACTTGCGTATTCATTCCCCATAATATTTCTTATCATTTTTACTGTAAAACCTTATTCGGTGCAAGTACAAAGGCACGCTATTAAACGATTAGGGCTATTAAGAGAGCGCGCCGCGCTAAATCTAATGAGCTAGCAAGATGGCGATTTGAGCAAAATTCCACGTTCTTACGCTGGATTATGGTGGCGTTTGACCGTTATCCTCCAGGCATTTTGGTCCTTTGTGAACTTTAAGTACAATGGAGCTTGCGGTGCTTTTTACGCCTTTTATTTTCATGATTTTGTTTTTTAGAATATCACGGAATTCTTCTATGTCTGCGGCTGACACCAGGGTTACGATGTCAAATTCGCCTGTGACTTCGTATAGTTCTTCAAGATGTTCCAATTGGTCAAGCGAGGATAGAACGCTGTCCATTTCTGATGATTCTACAAATATGTCCACGAATGATAGTAGTCTTGGCATATGGGTCCTCTTTCCTATCTGAACGTAGGTCTCGGCGCACGCGAGCGTAAGTGAGCGTAGGTGGGGGTAAGAGAGAGAAAGATTAAGCGCTTCACCATGCTATCTGGTTTATTTCCAGTTGTCTGCGTATAACTTGGTGTGGTATGTCCCAGCCAGTCAGGTGATAAATTAATTCTTTAAAGTCTGGCAAATTCAATTTCGTTTTCTCTTGTTCTTTGATTGCGGTATAGATTGTAGCTATTGGAAACGCTTCCACATTCGGCATAGAGTTTCTTACCTTCTCCGCTAGACACACTAATTCTTCAGTTTGCATTTTTTCTTTCTTCCTCCAAGCACGCGCACTTAAGTTGTGTATTTTCATTTTTCTCTCTCTGAATTTCTCTTATCGCACGACATAATATATAGGTTTTTGCAAAAGCCATTAACGTTAATTGTCAATTTTAACAAAGGTCTTGCTAAGTCAACTTAACAAAGCTTGTGAAGTCTAGTAAAGCTGCTATTATGCATAGAGGGGTTCAGCGCGTGGTATCAAAAGTAAACCTTAGCGTTGACGGACAAGACAATAACCGGCGATTCCCTGAACTGTTTTTGGATAGTTGACTTGGGGCAATTGTAATATACCTAATTAATAATTTGTATTGATATTAGTTAATGTGATTTCAGTAGTGAGTCCAAATGGAAGAGCCCATGGATAGGATAATGATAGACCCAGAAGTTCTATCTGGAAAACCCGTCATTAAAGGAACCCGTATTCCAGTTTATCTCATCATTGAACTTCTAGCTCATGGCATGACCGAAAAAGAAATACTAAGTCAATATCCAATTCTGAAAAAAGAAGATATCAAAGCTGCTCTCACTTATGCTTCGAAATGCTTAGAAAATGAAGAAACAATAGTGATCTAAAAAGTGCTGCGCATCCTTTGGCTAAGATGATAGTCGGACGAAAATATCCCAAAGGATGTCGAGGAATGGTTATCTGGGAAAGGTTTTGAAACAGTAAACGTCTCGAAATTGCTTCTTAAAAGCGCCAAAGACAACGTCATAGCGGAATACGCCGTAAGAAACAAAATGGCAATCATCACGTTAGACAAAGGGTTTGCCCAACTCTACCGGATCTTTCAAAAAGGCACGTCACTCACGGTCATAATCATAAAAGCAAACCCTCCAACCCCAACTAACATTATTGAAACATTGAATTTAGCTCAAAACAAAATAAATCTGAAAGAAATACAAAACAAACTTGTTATTATTACAAAAAGGAAGATACGAATAATCACGTAACAGTTTTGTCCTGTTGACAAGCGTTCATCCTATTAATTCTTTTCTGGGAGAGTGCACATTTTCCTAAAAGACACTATGTTCTAAACAGTTTTTTTGGGCAAATTGAATAGGTTTTAGTTTTCTTTCATAACAAAGTGCTCGCTTCAAGAATTCTTGTTCATCAACACATGGCAAAACTGACTGCTGGTAATCAGGACTAACCAACCCAGAAAAGCGACTTCTGAAAAGCATGGACTTTTCCTATGCCTAAGCATTGCGCTAAAATTGCTTTTGAACAGGTTTTTACTGCCATTAACACGAATATTACATACATGATTAGGCTCATGATTCACTACGTGCGCCTAAGAGACATAGAGGCGGAAACGAAAAGCAAGAGGAGTTCCCGAGCAAATTTTTGCTTCAGTAGCTGATGAACCAGCGTTCGGACCAGAAAATCTTTAGTTTCCTCACCAAGGGGTGACAATCTCAGTTAGCTAACCGAGCGTTTCTTAAAGATTAAAAACAACAGTGGAATAAACAAAATATAGATTGTTGTGGTAAATAGATGCCCGATTATGGCTGAGGTAGCGATTGTAAAGGGTATTAGGCTTTCAATGTAAATCGATAATGAATGATACGTTATTGGTCCAATTGTCGATTTTGCAGTATGCAAGTAGAAGTAACCAAGAAATACTCCTATGAGGACAGCAGCAAGCACAAAGAGAATCCAATAGCTAAATGTGTCTAAAGCTGATGTTGTCGAAGTCAAAGCTGATACCAAAGAAAGATGATAGAGCCCAAAAAGAACCGAAGAATAAGCAATTGCTTTTGTCTTGGAGTACGAATTGCTAAAGTTTCTCAGAATGTACCCTCTGAAAGTTGTTTCTTCAACAACACCAACCGTAACCGCGAATGATATGTTGTAAGGAATACTGAAGATACCATGTGAGACAATTCGCACTGGAACTGCAGATAAAATTGGAGTTCCAACCAGTACCCAGTAAACATTATAGATTACCGCAAACATGACACCGAGGATAATGCTTAATTTCCAAAAATTGTTCTTCTTTAACCCTAAATCACTAATTCTCTGTTTATCCAAAGCAAAGAAACCAACTATTACCGCTAAAACAATAAGATACGAAATCAGCCAATAATCATACAAAGCTGGAAAAACCAAAGCAACTGAATAAATAGCTTGCCAAGCAAAAAATACAATCAAAAATAACAAGATTGCTTTTTTCACTCCAGCATCCAAAGCCTGCAGCCTCTATAACTGTCGTGTTACAATAATCAATATAATTGAGTTTTGATAAAAACTTAATCTCGAACGTCAAAAAGCCAGAAAACATTTAATGAAACAAAACTCTTATTTTGCGTTTTATTCTTCACTTAACCTATGAAGCTTTGGTCCTCGTTTGCAGTACCTATTTTAAAATTTGAACCACATGTGCCTTCGCAGTCTTCAGAGGCGCTAAGCTTATAGGTGATTACTAGATTTTTGAATTTTTCCACAAACGCCGCATAATCAACCGTAGCCAACTTGGGCAAATCCGCAATTCTTATCAGAGCATCCAGATTCAAGTATTTTTCAGCTGCATCAATTGCCTGAGCTCCGAATTCTTCATACTTTATTTCGATTTCCGGTATCATTCCCCTGCCTTCAACCTTGATGCGGGGGACAATACCTAGTAATTCAACGCCAGCGTTTTCAAAAGCATTTTTCATTGTCTGCTTGATGTTATCTGTTAGGTAGCCTAGAGGGGCTTTGTTGAGTATTACACCAGTCGCTTTTATCCCCAGGCTCTTTAGTAGGTTAACATAGTTGAGTGTGTTAATCAAGCCGCCTTCGACGCCTTCTTCGTTACAACTTGCGACAACTACTGTAGATGCTCCTAAGGCAGCTGCAACTTCAGCGGTCGAAGATGGTCCCCGAGCATTATCCATCAGCAACCCCGTGAAAGCGTTCATGGCTCCTTCAACAAGCAAGAAATCATAGTCTTTGCTGGCTTCCTCCACTGCCGCTGCTGCTTGCTTCCAGCCGCTTCCCCCAACTCGAATCGAAGAATATTCTTTCATCGGCTCTTTTATGAGGTAGAGAGCGGGTACGGCGTCTCGAATGTCCCCGCCGACTTTTAGGATGCCTACTTTAAAGCCCCGTTTTTTTAATGCTCCCGCGATGCCTGCGACGAGGAACGTCTTTCCTTCGCCGCTGCTTGTAGCCGTGATTAGAAGTAAGCGTGTTTGTTTTTGGCTGGTTGATGGTTGCTGGTGGATATTGGTTGAAACTCCAACTTCGCTTTTTATTCGTGCCAAAAGTTTTGCGTTTGCACTTCGAACCTCTTCGAGTTCAGTTGACGTTATGTTTAATGATTTTGTGATGCTTTGGATAATGGATGGGTTCTGGTCAAGTAGTCCGTGAATGAAGATTCCAACCACATTGCCTTGCTTGTTGGCTACGCCTGAAACCAAGTCTTGAGGCGGCTCGAAGTAGTTGACTTTTTTTGCATGTGTAACAAGAATGGTTTTGGCGTCTTTGTGGAGCTCGATTTTTCCGTAGGTGTGACAATGGAAGCCTGAAACTTTCGAGCCAACTTCATCTGTCATGAAGCTCTTGCCTGTCACGGTGGCGGTTACGCGGTCAGTACATATCAATGGCTTGAAGTTCACGTTTAGAAGACCTAAGCCTTCTCTGGTTATTGGCACATTTGAGAGGCGGCCAACATCGGTTTCTTTCGCTAGAATTTGGAAGCCCGAGCAAATTCCCAACACAAATTTCCCCTTGTCAGCCATTTTCAGAATTTCACCGGCCACTTTTTCGTTGACGCTTTGTGACTCCACAAGGCTGCCTCCTGGAATGATTATCATGTCAAGAACTTCTGATGCTGGCTTGCCATCTACAAGTCCGTCGGCGCAAACCAGGTCCGTGGGGAGATTTCCGAAGTTTTCAAAGCAGGGAAGAGCCCCTGGCAAGTAAACCAAACCAATTCTATGACGCAAACTTGTACCCAACAAATTCTCCCCAATTGATCCTAATCGATTAAGAGTAGAGCATAGGTTTCAGGGTTTTTCTCGAAAGGCAAGGTGAATTTTACGCCGGCTTTCTCAGCGGTTGCCTTCACGTTGACTCCCACGCCTTCTTCGGAAAACCTTCGCGTCTCAGGATGCACGCAAAACCCATTCTGAACGTTGCATTTTTCGCAAAGCTGACATGACCCAGAAACTAACCCTACAGCGAGAAGATACCCGTTTTCAGCCGCTGCTTTTTCAAGCTCCAGGACTTTGTCAAGCAGATGTTTCATGTCATCTTTCCAGGCAAGCCAAAAACCTTCCACCTTCGCCTTCATCTCGGGGGGAACGGAGGGGTCGTTGGCTTTTGCAAGGTATTTTATGAGTTCTGAATCGCCTTCTGCATGCGACTGAAACTTCATGAACAATGCGTAGTGGTATTCGCTGACGATTTTTCGGAACTCACTGGGCGACGGCGCATAAGGAGGGCAAGCCAAAGTCTTCCCGTACTTTTCGCAGCCCAACCTACATTTGAAGACAACGCGATCTTCAATCACAATTTTTTCCGTAGGAATTACTTTCGCTTCTTTGGCCCCCAAATCTAAAGCTCGTTCTTTGAGGAAAGCAAACGATTTCTTCTTGTCCTCTTTGGTCATAACGCCTTAACTCTTCTCTTTGGGATTAGCAGGCCGAACTACGGCTTTGGCAAGTTTTTTCGTGTGGCCCGGAACCTCGTTTTGACCGTTCTTTTGCAGTTCCATCAAGTCATGCTTTGCGTTGACCAGAGCAGGCAGTTCGGACGCGTGCTTGATGAAAACGGCGCCGTGATTCTTCAGCTCCTGCATCAGCGCGGTTGCTTTGCCGCCTGTGAAGTCACGTCCTTCGATGGGTTCCTCTTCTATGATGTATGTTTGGATACCTAGCTTAACGGCTTCAAACGCCGATTCCAGGTTTGAGAGGTTGCCGTAGCCGAACGGAACCGAGGTAATTACTATCATGCTGGCTTTGGTCATTTGGTCAAAGTTGGCGATGCGGGTTTTTTCGGTTATGGGCGAGAATGGCGCTTCACTGATCACTGGGATGTTTAGAAACTCGGCGGTTTCAAAGTCAGTGTCTAAAACGTTAAGGACGCCTGCGGTGAGGCGGTACCCTTCTTCTTGGAGAGCCTTCATGAGCACGGTTCCTGTTCCAGCGCCGCTGATGATGTGGATTGAGCAGTTTCTGGGCGGACAGGATTTCGGGGGCGACAGGGGGATGATGTAGAGGGAATTTGTAACTGGGTTCCTTTTGACCATGGCGTCTACTTGGAAAACGCTCTTTATGTTTTCGCTCGTCATTACCTCGTCCAGGGATCCTGCGGCGAAAACGTGTCCTTTCTTGAGGAGCAATGCGTAGTTGCAGTAGCGAGCCGCCAGGTTGAGGTCGTGGACGACGGCCATGACGATTAACCCTTCTGAAACGCAAAGGGACTTTATCAGATCCATGATTTCCAGCTGATTAATGATGTCCAAATAGGTGAGGGGTTCATCCAGTAGCAGAACTCTGGGTTCTTGCGCCAAGGCCCGGGCGATGATGACGCGTTGCCGTTCGCCGCCGCTTAACTCGTTTATAGGCCGCTGCGCCAGGTGCCACGTATTCGTCAAATTCATGGCTTTTCGAGCGATCGCCATGTCTTTTTCGGATTCCATCTCAAACCTCGTCAAGTGAGGGCTGCGTCCCATCATAACAACTTCCAACGCGGTGAAGTTGAAGCTGATCGCATTGTCCTGCGGAACAACAGCCATCTGTTTTGCAACGTCGATGCTTTTGAGCGAGTAAATGTCCTTGTTGTCAAGCAAAACAGCTCCTTTGTATGGTTTGAGTGTTCGGCCTATGCTTTTGAGTAGGGTGGTTTTTCCTGAGCCGTTAGGTCCAAGAATTCCTACAAAGTCGCCTTCCTTAACGGATAAGCTTACGTTCTCTAAGATTTTAGTTGAGCCGTAACGGCATTCGACACCATTCACGTTTAACAACATTTTGCATCAGCCTCAAAGCGAATAACTTGTCTTTCTCCTTCTAAGCAGGTAAATAAAGAATGGGGTGCCCACAAGGGCGGTTATGACGCCGACTGGCAGTTCTGAAGCGCCTGTGGCAATTCGTGCTACGGAGTCGCAAATCACCAGGAACATGGCGCCAACGATAGTGGAGGCAGGCAGAAGGATGCGGTGGTCGGGTCCAATTACAAGCCGGGTCATGTGGGGAATGATCAGGCCGACGAAACCTATTACGCCGCTTATGGCGACGGCTGCCGCAGTTATCAAGGACGCGATGGCAAGCAAGACTTGGCGGGTTCTCTCCGTATTCACACCCAGATGCTGTGCTGTTTCTTCGCCCATGGACATCACGTTTAGGTCGCGCGTGAAGAAATAGGTGAGCAAAATGCCTACGATGATTATGGGCATGACTGCGTAGAACTGGGTCCAAACGGTGTCGGAGAATCCGCCTGCCAGCCAAGCCACTATGCCGCTGAGAACTTTGCCCGACCTAAGCTGCATCACCGTCTCGATAGCCAGAAGGAAAATGTTTGCAACTATACCCGAAAGCAGCAGGGTAGTCGTCGGGATTTTTCCGCCCACACGCGAAATATTGAGCACCACGAAGACGGTTAATAACGCAAAAATGAACGCGAAAACCTGTGTCATTCCCAAGCCGATAAGCGACAAAGACGATGTGACATACAAAACCGCAACGGTGTATCCCACTGACGCACCCGCTGATGCGCCAAGCAGGTACGAATCGGCCATTGGATTTCTAAAGATTCCCTGATAAATTACACCGGCCGCCGCCAATCCGGCACCAACCAAGGCTCCAGCGAGAACTCGCGGAAGACGAATCTGTATGATTATTGCGCTGTCAACTGGAGAAATAGATGAGGACTTGATTGATGTGAAAGGGATTTGTTTTGCCAGTATTGTGAGAATTTCTGAAAACGAGATGGGCGTGTAGCCAATGTTAAGTGCAGCAATGACCGTTACTATAAAACCGACTATCAGCGCTGCTAAGATAAGCTTCCATTTTGATGAGCGTCTAACTAGTGTTCCTTCGGTTTGCTGTTGTTCCATGAGTTACACGGCAAAAAAATTAGGGGTTGGAGTTAAAAAGTTGTGGGTACAAACATGCCGCAACAGCATATACTTGGTCAGCAACTCTTGGTCCAGGCTCAGCGAAGACGTCTTGGTCGATTACGTAGACTTTGTCGTTTTTGACTGCGTTGATTGTGTTCCATCCGGGTGTTGACTTCACGTCTTGTACGGTTCCGTAGAACGGCGTTCCTGTTCCCATGTTTGTCGGCAGCAGAATTACGTCGGGGTTGAGCGAAACCACGGTTTCTGAGGCAATGGTGGGGTACTGCTGTGTTTCGTTTGCGAATATGTTGACGCCTCCAGCCTTGTTTATTACGTCGTTTATCCAGGTGGTTGAGCCGGCGCTCATGAGTGGGCCGGACCAGACTTCATAAAACACCTTTGGCTTGGTTGCGATGTTTGCGGCGGTTATTTTCGCTTCTATGTTGTAGATTGTGGTGGTTATGTTAGCTATTACGCTGGTTGCTTTTGTTTGGGCGCCTGTTGCTTTGCCGATCATGGTAATGTCTTGGTAGATGCCGCTTATGCTGGTCGGGTTGATGACGACTACATTGTATCCTAAGCTTCTCATGTTGGGCAGCAATGCATCGTTGATGTTGTCGGACACTATCAGGTCTGGATGAAGTGAAGCGATGACTTCCATGTTCGGGGTTGAATATCCCCCGATGCTTGTCATGTTGCCAGCTGCGATCCACGCCGAGAAATTGTATGGGTAGTTGTCGTAGTCGGTTACGCCTACGACTTTGCTGCCGTCGCCGATTGCGAAGAGGATCTGGGTGCAGGCGGGTGCCAACGAAATGATTCTTTGAGGTACCGCGGTTAGGTTGGTGTGGTAGCCTTCGTCATCGACTACTGAGATGTTGCTTATTGCATTTGCTTGATTGGGTTTCAGGTAGTTGATGTAGAGGAAAACTCCTGAAATCAGTATTATGATGATTATCGCGGTTGCGATGTAAATTACATTTTTGTTCATCCTTTACTCCCCATTAGGTTAGGTTGGATTATCCAACCTACTATAAGAAACTTACGGAAAAAAGGAACCCCACAACACCAAACCAAAAATAAAGGCTAAATTTACCATAAAAAAATTAACACAAATAATCACATACAACACTCCACAAAACCGAAACCAAAACACCAGATCTATTGGACGTACTTACTATCCATGTTCTCTTCCCAAAACTTCTTGAAACATTTCCTATATTTGGGTATTCTCGCCCTTCCTCTCCAAGTCGATTTATCAGCAAACCTCTTAATTTCTTTCGAAGGCTTAAAGTACGCTAAGGCATTCTCCTCGCTTAGCACAAATGGTGGGTGTCCGTAGTACATGCTTATCCAGTTTGAAATCAAGTTGCCTGTCCTGTGATTGCCTTCAATGAACAATTGAGGAAAGCCAAGCACCGCAACATACACCTCGGCTGCAACCTTCAAAGGGTGCGGTTCACCTTTCATGTGCTTGCGATACTATTGCTCGATTGGTGTGATGTACTCGGCGAACTTCTCGGAGTTGGCTTGAATTGCCTGATTGTACTCAAGTCTTAGCTTCAAATCAAACCCGTAATGAACAATGTTGTTAAGTTCTAGAATTTCAGAAATTCCTGCTTCTGAGAACGGTTCAACACCCTTTCCAAGGAGTTTATCGAGATACTTGTAGGCGTCCATCAACCGACCTCTAATGACAGAATCGAAAGTGTCACGCCGACCAATCTTCTCATGGTCCAAATCATCGTTGATCTTTCCCCAGTTGTTCTCTACTCCGACAAGGGAATCCTCCACGGTGCTGAGGTTGAATCTGAGTATCTTTTTCTGGCTCAATATGATTCCTACAAAACTATCTAACGCAAATATTTACGTATTTAAGTAACTTGGTCGGGACCCCGAACCTAAATGCTTTGCGCATTTTTTTTATTAAAAAATAGGTAGGAATTGAAAGGTCGAGGCGGCAGGTATTTTATGCAGGGAGTTTGCGCTGTGTTCGCATATTTTTAATAGTTGACGTTCATAAAGACTATTGATGACAGTGAAATCAAGCAAAAACAAGAATGCCTCTATCGCATTTGCAATTGTCCTAATATCATTGGTAATAATAGCTTTGAATCCAGTGACCTTTTTCTCAAAATCAAAAAATGAAACAAACCTTGAAACAATCATTAACCAAACTCCGAAGCCGTCAGCTCTTCAAGCAAGTTCAGTAGTCATCAATCAAACAGATAGCTTGAATTTGACTAATCCATACGGTAACTTTTCTGCAGCCTCAAAAACGGATCCTGCTTCAGTAAACACCCAAAGCCCAGCTGTTTATGATTATCCAGACATGTCCGGATTCTCTGCTTTTCTTTTAGATAACACCGTTCAGGGCCAGGTAGCTGGATCATATGTTACGGTTCCGACATACGCATCAGACATCAATGCTGCGGCTCCCATTTCGTTGAACGCATCAGATTTCGTTACATACACGTATGGCGGCTATTCTGTTCAACAGCCGGATTACAGCCAATTCAACTTTAGCTTTCCCGATAGTACAGATCAGGGTCAATTAGCTGGATCAGACGCGGTTACATTGAATACTTACGCAATTCAAAAAATAGACTTTGACGCCGCATTCACCGCATCCAACATTAGTGCGCTCGGATTTGATGAAATGACGATCTTTGCCGCTTCAAACACAACCACGTACAAAGGAACGGAATTTGGCGTAAGAATGGACTTACAGGACGGCTTCATCTACGGCTACGTTCAAGAACCAAACGGCTTTGGAGACGTCGATTTTCAGATGCAGCAACTCATGCCCAACGATGGAGCAATGCATCATTATGCCTTGATTATGTGGGGCTCCGGAGTCTCATTTTGGATCGATGGAACAGACTATGGCTATCTGAATTTTGCCAGCGGCACAGATTATTCTGGTCTTAGCTTTTCGATTTGTGCGGCGGTTCATAGATTCACTGATGGGTGGGAATCCAGCGGCGATAATATGGTAGTTGGAAACTTCGCACTCAATCAATCTTGAGGCAAGAAATAACAGCCTTTGAAAGCATTTTCTTACTATGCCGTGGGAAAAAGGTCTACTTACTCAAATTAGTGGTTTTTCGACGTCTTCTAAGCAGTAACAGAACAGCGGCAACAACTAAAATGGCGACAGTTGCGACAGCTAACAATGATTGATTTTGAGATGCATTATTTGTAGCGGGTCGTCCGGTTGGCAGAGGCGTCGGGTTCGGTATCTGAATTGTGATTTTTTCAACGCTGGGGGATGTTAATGGGTGGTTGTCTATTATGTTTCCAAAAACAAGATACGGCGTGTTGTATGTTCCGGTGGTACCTAATTCTCGGGCATTTGGATTTTTGGCTGCGTAGTTGCTCCAGTAATTCCCGACGGAGCCATTATCGAATCTGTCTCCGACGAGGGCTTGAGCCGGATCGGTAACATCGATGACGGGGACAACGTTGCTCATGAAGTTGTTAAGGTAGATAGTGTTTGATTGCATACCTTTTCCGCTGATGCTGATTCCAAATGATGAGTTGTCCGGTTTCAACGTGTTGAAGGTGTTGCTTACTATTGTGTTGAAGCTTGTTTGGCCCCACAGGGAAACCCCTGAAGAATAGAAAACGTTTTCTGACACCTGGTTATGGGTACCGTACAGTTCGACTCCGCCGCGGGTTATGTTGTTTTCAACAAAATAATTGTAATCTGTTGTCGTAATAAGAGAGCTAACTATCTTGTTTCCAACAAAAGAGTCGTTGGAGCCATTTACCGTGATTTCAGGGCTGGAAAACGGTTGGCTAAACAAATACGTTTGGGTAATCACGTCGTCAGAGCCGGTGATGTTTAGGGGCGAATAAAAACCCTGTACGTTAAGGTTTGATATCTTAACTTGGTTAGCTTGCAAGTTGATTGCTGTGTTCCAGTTTATCAGGTTGCTCGATATCCAGTAGCCTGCACCGTTCAAAACGAGGTTGCTGCATTGGATGTCCAAGGAGTAATTCTCGATGTTTCCAGTTAAGGTGTACATTGAACCATTTACAGAAATGGGGACGGGTTCAAGCGAACTCTGAATACTTCCAGTTCTTAAGATTGTGATAGTCGGCAAAGTCACGAACTTCTGAAACCCACCGATCTGTGCACGAGGACTAAAAGCCGCCACTACAACCAACGTTAAGGTCAAAGCTCCAAGAAAGATAAGCGTGGCTTTAACCGCTTTTTCCATGATTACCTCTATGGGGGAGATTTCGTTAAAAAAGCTATAGGATGAACTCAATTATTTAATGTCTCTTTTTTATTCGGTTGCTCGATTGGTAATGAAATTATAAATGTTGTTCCTTTGTTGAGTGTACTTTCGACCCCGATTTTGCCGCCGTGAGCTTCCACGATTCGTTTGCAGATGGCCAATCCAAAACCCATGCCTTGCGCTTTGGTGGTGAAGAGCGGCGTAAAAATCTTTCCAATTATATCTTCAGAGATGCCGCTGCCTGTGTCAGCGAGAATGAATTCGACGTTTTCTCCGTTTTGGCGGCTGCTTATTTCGAGCGTGCCACCGTTGGGCATGGCTTCGAAGGCGTTCTTGACGAGGTTCGTGAATACTCTTTCAATTTTGTTTGCGTCTACCCAAACTGTGGGTTCGCTTTGGATTTTTTGTGTTATCTTGATGTTGCTGGGAATGTGCATGGCTAATAATACATAGTTTACTAGGGATTTGGGCGAGTATTCTTCGAGGTCCAGGTGGATTTCACGGCTAAAATCAAGCAAATCAGCAACGATACTATTGGCATGCTCAACTGATCTGTCAATTGCATTTAGCATGTCTTCACCGTTATCGCCGATAATTGAGCCTTGCTTTTTTCTCAAATAATAAGAGGCATTCTTTATGGCGGCGAGTGGATTTCGAAGATCATGGCCCACCATGCCAGCCATCTCTCCAATAGCAGCTAATCGTTCAGACTGCACGAGTCGCGATTGAGCCTCGGTCAAATCTTTGGTTCGCTCCTCCACCAGTACCGACAGATGATTTGCATCTTGCTCCAACTTGTCCTGCAAAGCTTTGCGCTGCATAGACTCCAAGTAGTTTCTTCTCCTGTAGGAATGCGTCTGCCAAGCACTGAATGCAGCGACCATGTTTGCGACAAACATGCTGAACAGAAGGGTGAAAAGAACTGACGTTCCTACATTTTTGGAGAGAATCAATATGATTAATGATTCGCCGACGGTGAGAAATGATGCTAGAAAGACTTGGAACTTGAATTTGAGGGGAACAACCAAGTACAAAACAAACACCGATATGATGGATATAATACTTGTAATTATGAAGTTCGAGGGCCGAGTTGCATTGATGACGCCTCCCCCGATTACCAACGCCAGAATAGCCAAGAAAAGAATCTTGTCGTAAGCACGATAGCTTTTCACCCTTCCAACAAATGCCAATTCTAAACCCGAAATAAACAGAAGTGCAGCGCGAACGGAAACTATTCCAAAGAACATATTTGATAGACTAAAAAACATGTAATCGTTAAAGATAAAGCCCATAATGGGAATTACAAATAACACCATGGCTAGCTTTGACTGCTTGATATCCGCTTGGAGGTAGAACTCACGGTAGCCTTTTTCTTCCCCTTCCTTGACTGCCGCTAACTTTTGGTTACCAAACATTTGATGCGTCTCTTTCCAAAAAGATTCTTAACGCAAGTATTTTTGATTTACTCTCTCCAAATTCACTTTAAGGCCGGTTATGCTTTCAACCTATCAACAAAAGACGTCCAAAAAAAGGCGTTATTTCGATCAATCATAGTTTTTGAGTTAGCTTACATCTACTCGCAGAAATCATCAGAGGAGCACTAGCTCCAAGTTATTACTTAAAGAACTCCCAAGCAATGTTGAATCGCCAAGGATCGCCTTTCTCTGATAGTCGTATTTCTTCGTCTGTGACCTCGATCAGCCCTTTTTGTTTGAGCCTTTCTATGGCGTCTGGAAATGCTTCTTCAGGGAACTTTCCGAATTCGTCCCTGAAGTCTTTGCGGTCCAAGCGAACACGGACGTAGATGAGCATCATTGCTTTGCGCATTTTGTCTTCTTTGGAGAGGGTTGCGAGGGAAGCTAAGGGAAAAGATCCTTTCTGAACAGAAGCTATGTAGTCTTTTACATTGCCGATGTCTGAATATTGGAAGTTGCCTAAGTGCCCCATAAAGAAGCCTGCGCCTGTTCCTACAACTTCTGAAGACACTTTGCCGCGGTCTTCTTTGAGTTTTGAGAATCTGTTGTGGCAGGTTGGGAAGTACCCGTTTTGTTTGAAGATGTCGTAGGCTTCCATGTACATCTCAAGTTCTTTCTTGTAATCCCCGGGCGAAGGCAGTTCACCGCCAGCGATTCTCTGGGCAAGCGGCGTATCAGCGTACAAATCCAGCGGGTAGCAGTCCACGCTTTCAACTTCAAGCTCCAAAGCCTGCTTCAAGTCCCCTTTCCACTGCTCCATCGTCTGCCCCGGGAGGTTATAGAGCAGGTCGATGCTGAGGTGCAAACCGTTTTTCTTGACTGTCTTCAGCTTTTCCTTCGCGTCTTTGCTTTTGTCGCGGAGTGTGAGGTTTTTTCGGAAGGCGTCTTCAAAGGTTTGGACCCCGATGTCTAACTGGTCAATTTCTTGGGAAGCTAAGAGACGAATTTTCTTGCCAGTCAGCCCGAAGGTGCATGCGGTAAACTTTGCTGTGCAGTTGTCGGCAAACTTGAAGTTGCCTCGGCAATAGTTCATGACATCTGCGATTTGCGTCTCAGAAAGAACGGATGGGCTGCCTCCACCTACGTAGATTTCATCGAAAACTGTTGATTTTACATACTTGGTTTCTGCGTAGTGATGCAGCGCGCTTTTCAAGGCTTTAATGTAGGCGGAAATGTCGTGTTTTTCGCAGTTAACTGGGAAGTAGCAAAAGGAGCATCTTCCATCGCAGAAAGGAATCCACGGCTGCAACTCTTTTGGTCCCTTAGAGCAGTTTTCCGAGTTGAGAAAATTTGCAAAATCCCCGATGGCCTCCTGGGTTGGTGCTTGATTGTTTCTGTACGTCATTGGAGGAATGTTTGAGCGTGTCATAGGGCAGCTCATCGGGGTTTATGGAGACCACGTAAATTTGCACCTTGCTAAAAAGCGAGTTGCAGCATTATTAAAGTTAACTGTACTTGGCCGATGCATGGAAAATTGCTTGCCAGCAGTTGATGCACTATCACAACAGATTGATCACAATGGCTGTTTTGGTTGGTCAATTTTGGAGTAGGCGTTTTTTAGGATTGCGTTTAGAACACAGCCTGTCATGGGACCCAAACTTTTTTCGTTCGTCATCAACCTTAGGCACTCAACGTCAGAGATGCAGTTGTCCGACAAGTAAATCCTAATTGCCGTAGACACAATTTCTTCAAAAACGTCTTGGCCAACCGTGTTTTCAGCGTGCTCGGGGATTAAGCCCTTTCTTAAATCGTCGTCAAACCTGAGGCTTGCCAAAACCAATCCAGCAATTTTCTTGTCAGCTAAAGTTTGCTCCACTTCCGTTTTTAACTGCTGACGTTTAGCACTTTCAACTGGGAGGGTTTCGCTGAAAAGAGACGTCAACTTCTCGATTTGTATCCCTCTCTCAGTTAATCTTTCCGATAGGGGTCTGCTCGCCACGAACCCTTCTTGCTGGGAAATAGCCGTCTTCACGCATTCACGAACACATTGCCCGATTAGTTCTCCGATTAAAGTGAAGGTTCCGGCGAAACTTATGAGCTCGCCTTTTTTGGTGCAACCAACTGCTACGGTGTCGGTTAATGTTCCGGTGGCAAGGTCGCCTGAAAACTGGCTTCTGAGATCTAGCTCCCGCAACGCAACTGTTTTTGCTTCAGTGATGGTTTTGTGTGCCTCAATCATGCAGCCGTCTGTCATGTTTCCATCTACCAGCAGGATAATGTTTATTGTGCCGGGTTTCAGCGGGTTTTTTGAGGCTGCCGGTTCTCCCGCTGTGACGGCGACGGTTGTTCCAGCTGTTACAAATAGGGAAATGGTTGTTTTGCCCCTTTTTCTGGTGGCTGTCGCTACATTCTTCATTTTTGCAGCGGTCATCAACCCAACTACTTTTCCACTGGGAAGGTGGAGCCTTTCAACTTGCGTTTTCAAGAATTCTTCGGCGTTCCAGTGGAGATCGTTTTTGTCTTCGCCGCTGCCTTCGGGAACCTGCACGTTAATTATCCCATCTGCTTCAATTAGTCCGCCGTTCAAAACCGCTGAACTGAGCACTCTCAGACGTTCGCTGGATGAAATTACAAGAATGGTGTCTTTTACTTCGGCTTGGATTGATTCGATTCCCACGTCAAACTTCATGTCTTGCCGCCAACCCGTTTTTTGGTGGTTTAAGGGTTCGCGAGGGCGTTATATAAGGCTTGGGAATTTACGTTAAGGGCACTTTCACATGAACTCAGTAGAAACTCGTCAAACAAAATTAAAATGGTCTATGCTTGATTTGAAAATCGAAAAAGTGGGTTTCACAAAAAAAATAAAAAGGAAAGTGGGGTTTTACTTTCGTGCTTTTTTGGTGTATGCGACTGTTCCGACTGCGGCTGCAACTAATGCTGCGGCTACGATGGCTGCCATTACAGATGAAACCTCATCTACTTTCGGCGTCGGTGTCACAGATGCTGACGGCAGTGTTACTGTGCTGCTGGTTGGGATCCAAATTGCTTCTATAGCGATCCCGCTAGATCTAGGTGTAAGTGAAAGCGAACTTGTGGTGTATAGGGAAGCTCCATTTGAGTCTTGTGTAACCCAACATAAGAATTTGAAGTCGCCGCTGGTGCCTGACGATTGTGTTATGGTTGAAGCGGTGCCTATGGTGTAATTGCTGTAAGATGCTCCACTGGTTGACGCAGCGGGATCTGTTGTTCCTCCTATCGTAGTGAAAAGGGTTACTGTTGCTGCTCCACCGGACGCTGTTGATGCAGGAGCGTTGCTGGTCGGTATGAAGACTGCCTCCATAGCGCAGGCAGCTGTTATGGTGTGCGTGAATGGGTTGTCAGTTGAGGTAATTGAACCGGATGCATCGGCATATACAAAGCATAAGAATTGGAAGCCTGATGAAGCGGTCGCTTTGAACTGAAGTGTGTCGCCGCTATTGAAATTTGTTGCTGCTCCGCCTGTTAAAGCGGTGCCGTTTGCAGTGACTGAACCGCCTAGTGTGGTGTAATTGAATAGGGCTGTTGTTGTTGCTGCTTTGACGTTTGAGAGGCTCGCGCTTGATGCTAGTATTAAGAGCGCTGATATTAGCAGGATCATGGTAAAAACTTTAAGGTTTTTTGTTTTCAACTTTTTTTCTACTCCTTATATTTAACAAATTTTTTGATGTGTTTTGTAACTCCTTTTTAACACATCTTTTCCGCTTTTCAAAATATAGAATGGGTTCGATATAAGGGTTTACCAACATTAAAACGCTTGGTTGGTAGCTTCTCTAAAATTCTCTTTTTTTCCAGCGATTTACCTTTCAATTGATATTTTGCTTATTCCAGCCTCTTTTTCAAGAGTAATCACGTGGTCAGCCTTTCCAGCGAAGGCTTCACTGTGGGTAACGGCGATGATTTGCTCGATGGCTTTGAATCGGCTTATGGCTTCTGCCAGCCGCTCTATGCTGCCGTCTTCGCTGCCCAAGTTTTCTGTCGGTTCATCAAGCACAAGCATGCTTAAGCCGTGACCCGTCCGTGACTGCATGATAAGCTGACCTAAACCTAAACGGTAAGCGAAAGCCAAAAGCGTGCGTTCGCCGCCTGAAAGGTTCGAAACTTCACGGTCAACCCCCGCTTCGCTTTTCACGTAAGGTGTGTACGTGTCATCGATCACCACATTTAACATGGCTGCTTCGGCGCCGACTAAGCTGTCAAGAACTTGCTGGATATAGTTGCGCAAAACCTTCACGAACTCGTAGCGAAGTTTAGGCTGAATACTGCGGTAGGCATCGCGAATAGCACCTAAAATCTCGACGGCCTTGCGGTTCTTCTCCATGCGCTCTAGTTTTTCCTGAGCAACATTAATCCGGTCCTTGATTTCGTCTATGCGACTGAAAAGGTCTTTTTTGCGGCTTTCTTTGGTTCGCAATTCTGAGTCAACGAGGTAATACTGCCTGAACGCCGCTTCACGATGCGTTCGTGCCGCGTCTACTTCAGATGAGTCGAACCTGCTGATTTCAAACTGCACCTGTTCAAGCTGCATCTTTAGGTCCGCTTCAAGCCCCTGTTTCTCTTCAAACTCGCTTGATAAGCTTTTAAGGTTGATTTCCTCCTCGCTTAAGCGGTTCCTCAAATCCTCGGCTCTTGTCAGACAGGTTTGCAGGTTAGCATAAGCATCCGAGGCTGAAGCCTTTGTTTTCTGCATGGAATCGATTTGTGCTCTTAGCTGGGCGATGGTTTTCTCTCGGTCAATGTTATCTTTTTCAATTCGTGATAGCAGGTTGGTTTTGTACTCTCCGTCCAAGGGCTGTATGCAAAGCGGACACTTGTTTTCCTGCGCCAGTGAGACTGCTCGTCTCTTGTCTATTTGTAGGTCTCTGGATGTTGCTTCTTGGTCAGCTCGCAAACCGCTGATTTTGTCGTCTAACGTTGCCATGCAAGTGTGCAGTGACTGTGCAGGTTGGTTTGTCGGTAAGCCTGCTTGCTCGAGCTTGCTTAAGTAAAGTTTGGCTTGGGTGTCAATGGAAAGTTGGCGTTGACGCAAATTGTCCAAGATTGTTTTCTTGCCTTGTATTCGCTCGGTCAACGAAGCTAGGGTTCTGCATGTGTTAACGGTGTCAGAGTGCAGTCTTGCTTCTTTACGTTTTAGCTCCTCAATGGCTTGCCGTTTCTCTTCCAGCCGCTTAAGTTTAGAATCCGCTTCATCTAACGTTTTTTTGGAAATTGCCAATTTCTGCGTTTGGGTTTCAAGCTCCATTTCCAGCATTGTGTATTCTTCGGTGGTCTTGTTGTACTCGAGGCTGAGTTTTTCTAATCCGTTAACATCTGGGTCTTTCTCGTAAACTCGCCTTTCGGTTTCGTAATCCCGCTGGTACTGGGCGATGCTGCTCCATGCAACCTCATAGTCAGATAAGCCGAACAATTCATCCAAACGCCTCTGTCGGTCACGCGGCGCCGAATCCAACAGCTCTTTAAGGTGCTCCTGCCTAAACCAGACAATCTCCCGATAAAGCTCCTTATCTAACCCTGTTATAGCTTTGAACTGCTCGGCAATCGCGTCGGTTTTCATGCTTGCGACAAGCTTCTCATCCTCGAAAAGCTTTAGCTCCTCAAAGTTTTGAGTAATGCTTTTTCCTTTACGTTTGATTCCACGGGTAAGCTTATAGGTGCAAGCGTTCTGAGTAAATTGAACGGTGACGCGTCCCCAGTCTGCGCCTTCACGAAGCAAATACTCAAAACTTCTCCCGAGTGCATCGCCGAACAAGGCAAAGTCAACCGCGTAGAGAACACTGGATTTTCCGCAGCCCAACCCTCCCACGAGACAGTTAAAGCCGCTTGTGAAAGGCACGGTTGATTTGACGTGGCTGCGAATGTTTTCAAGCTGAACGACTTCAATCTTCATTTCGTCAGCTCCTCGATTGCCTGTTTGACTTTGTCTTCCTGTTTTCGGCTCAGCGGCTCGATGAGGTTGAGAGCTGACCGAGCAATTTTTTCAGCTTCTTCGCGGCTGTAACGCTGCGAGAAAATCTCCAGAAAGTAATCAAAAGCTTTGGTCCGTAAATCCTTGAATTCGCTTTCGAAAATGGTCCGTGCCACCTCGTCTGAAATCGCGGTTTCCTTAAGCAGCACGATCGGGTGGACAAGAAGGGCTTTTTCGCCTGCGCTTCGGATTTTTCCTGTGTCAATCTCTGATCGACTGGCCTCAACTGGGAGTGTTCCTTTCAAAACTGGGATTATGATGGCTCCTTCTGCATCATTTTCTTTTACCTGTTGGGCGGTTAACTCGTTGATTTTTGAGGATGATACGCCGTTGTACTCTTGTTCTAAGACGATGAACCTGCGGGTGGACGTGAGCTCAATGGGCTGCGGATCCACTTCGCACTTCTCGTTTACATTAACATACAAGAAGCCTTTTGGGTACCTGGCTTCTCGGTAATCTGCGGTTTCCGTGCAGCCGCTGTAAGCCAGTAAGCCTCCTTTGAACTTCTCGAGGAACTGCTCATGCACGTGGCCAGCAGCGTAGTAGTTGAAGTCGCTGGGTAATTGGTCGGGTGAAAGTTCGGCTTCAATATAGGGCGGTTTGACCGCCGGTAGATCTAATGCTCCGTGGAAAACGAAGATGTTGAAGGCGTTGCTGTCGGGTGCGGGTGGGTTTTCCGCGATGAATTTTGGAAGTGCCTCTTCAGTTTTGTGTTTGTTGTGGAAGTTTGGGATGCCGTACACGTAGCAGCAGTCTTGTTTGCGCCAGCATGCGCCGCTGTGTCTTGGGAGATGATGTATTAACCCGGCGCTGTCCAATGGGTAGAGGATGGTGCCTGTGACGGTGTTGGGTGCCGAGTCATGGGAACCGTCGACCGTTAAGACTGGGATTCCAGCATCTTTGAGCCGCTTAAAACTGCGGATTGTGTTCTCCAGCGTCACGTTTGAGGGTCTAGCTTGGTGAAAAAGGTCGCCTGCGATGATCATGAAGTCAACCTTTAACTCGATGGTTTTGTCCACCAATTCTTTGAATGCGTTGTCGAAGTCTTGCCTTCTCGCTTCCAACCCATACTGTGCGTAACCCAGGTGCAGGTCTGAAGCGTGAACAAAACTAAACGGCTTCACTACTCTAATGCTCCCCTCACTTTATGTTTCTCTGATAGTGGCTCGAATGTATTTAGCTCTTGGCTTTTCACCATGCAAGCCCTGTTTTCGTGCTATTTGCCTCGATTTCTACCTGTGGACGGAGAAGGGTTCTTGGAAAGCTTTGCTTTTTGTGGTGGTTTTGTCACAAAAATGTGGTACCCCTATAGGTAGATGGTTCTGGTCAGGGCTTGTTTTGGGTTGCTTTTTTGGTTTGGGTGCTGATCAAGCCCAAGCAAAGACAGTGGTAAGGGGGCTTTACATTTCCTTTATTAGAATCGCCAATTTGCAATTCTTCAGCATGTCTGTGTCCTGGGTAACTAATTTCAGGTTTTCTTTTTCAGCCTCGTAAACGTATGAGGCATCGTAGAATGTGAGTTTTCTTTGAATGGCCACTATCAGGACATTGGCTATGGAGTCAATCTCCAATTTTCTTAAAGGCTGAATTGCTTCGGAAAAGATTTTTGCTACTTGCCCCGGGTCTTTGAGTTTTTTCTGCTGGGTTTCCTTCCACAGGACGTTTCCAATTTCATATTGGGTTAAGGAAATTGTTGCGCATTCTTCTGGATTAAACGGGATGCCTGAAACCAGCATTGGGTACAGTGCAGATGTATCTATAAGGTATTTACATTTCTTGCCTTGTCGCTCTGACGTCGTTTACCCACTCCTCCGGCGTGACATCCATGAGGTCACGCAGTTGTTTCGCAAGCTTCTGTGCCCTTGTTTTTTTCTCAGCCACAAGCTCTTCAAGAGACTCTTCTACCGCTTTTCTTAAATCAACACCGAGCTTCTCTGCTTCGTCTTTGAGGCTTTTCTTGATCCTTACGGATAAAACTTCAGTTGTCATTTTTCTGCCTCGTATACAGCAGGATTAGAATGTATACAGGCTATATATAAGAATAATGTCGTTCTCAACCGCAACCTCCTCGAAACTGCTGAGGAAAAATGCCCTGGAAATCTTGGTTTTTGAAGGGGAAAAATATAAGCAACTACGTACACGTATGTGTAAAAGGCGCATTTGTTAGATGAAATGCCAAACGTGCAATCAGGAGCTTGATCTCCCTTTCCATTGCCCATTCTGCGGCGGAACGTTCTGCAGTGCACACCGTCTGCCTGAGAATCACGCCTGCCCAAAAATTGATTTTGCACGTGCACAAAGGCAAGGGCAAGTGCTAACGCCTCAATCGTACAACTCATACCAGTACACATACAAGTTGGGTCCGCCACGGCAGAACCACATTACGTCAAGCCCCAAAGAAGTTGAACACATCACAGTGGCAGCGGCTCTTATAGTCGCCATCGGTTTCTCCATCGGGCTCTACGGAAACGCCTTCGGAGGCTTCAACTTTCATTGGACATTGACCTTAATGGCTGTTTTCGCGGCTATAATGGCAGGCTCTGTCTTGACCCATGAAATGGCGCACAAAATTACGGCCCAAAGAAACGGTTTGTGGGCCGAGTTCCGCCTGACAACATGGGGAGTATTGTTAACTTTCGTTTCAGTATTTTTACCGTTCAGAATGATTGCGCCTGGTGCCATGATGATTTCAGGTTCACCTAATGGAGAGGAAATAGTCAAAATTTCGCTTGCTGGGCCCGTCACCAACATCCTGCTGGCAGCTGGCATTCTCGGAGTTGCATTTGTCTTACCCCCAAGCCCCTTTGTTTCGGTGTTGTTCTTCGCCGCGTACATCAACGCTTTCCTATCAATCTTTAACCTGATACCATTCGGGATCCTTGACGGCTACAAAATCTTCAGCTTCAACAAGAAAGCCTGGCTTTTAGCCTTCATTCCAAGCCTTGTCCTAACCATCACAGCTTTTATTCTAATCTCTTATTGATAAAATCAAAAACATTAGTCTGTAAAGACGATAAAATAAAAGATTGCTAAAAATTAGGTAGTTCTTAGATAAGTTCGATTGTTACGTGGACTTCTTCGGGCACACGGATACGCATGATTCTCCGCATTACCCGTTCTTCCGAGTCAATGTCGATTAACCGTTTGTGAATGCGCATTTCCCATCTGTCCCACGTTGCGGTTCCTTCGCCTGACGGTGCTTTCAAAACTGGTACTCGGAGCCGTTTGGTTGGCAGTGGCACTGGACCGTTGATTTTCACGCCTGTCTTCTGTGCGATGCTTCTGAGTTCTCCGCATACCTCTTCAAGTTTGCTGTAATCTGTGCTTGTGAGGCGTATTCGTGCTTTTCTTACCATTTCGGTCCATCAATCCATTATTTTTCTGTTTAATATATGTTGGTGCCACCTATGAAACTTAAGAGGAGCATAAAAACCTTACGACCTGCTTTTCATCGTTATTATCCCGCTTTAAAACGGCCGGACCGCTTGGGCTTACGGTAGAATGCATCTGTAGTGCCATTAAACGTTGCTTCGTAAGGCTTGGCTGATTCTGTTTTTGGTCTCTAAATACGCGTTTAAACCTGTTGCTTAGAATAGTGAGTTGGGTTGGTGTTTTACTGGACCTCGTAGACCAGTGACCGCGCGAATAGCGCTTGCTCTTCGAATTCTGATGCAAAACAACGCCGCTACGGAAATTGCAAACAGCGCAGCTATGGTAAGAAAGATCCATTGATGCTCCGGTGCCACAAGGGACTGAGATTTCGATTTGTAAGTGATTCTTCTGGCTTCTCTGTTGGAGTGCTATTGATTGCTAGCCTAAAGAATTACTCTTCCTATACATGTTAGTACATGCACACACACGTATTGCATTATTTGGCATTTATCAAAAGACTTAACTGGAAAACCAGCCTCTATGGATATCTAGATTTTAGGGTTTAGAAAGACAGGGGAATAGTAAATTGGCAAACTCGGCGCTGGAATATTATATAATGAACAGCAACAGTAGTGATAAGGGACGACCTTTTGACAGATGTTCAAATTGCGGTCACAGGTATGATGAGCACGACAAGAATGGAAGTTGTCAGGTTAAGGGTTGCTATTGTACTGCTTTTAAGGCATGAGTTTCGGATGCTGGTCTAATAGTTACATGAGGTCAACTTCAAAATCGGAAAAAATACTTAATCAATAGACCTTTCCCACGGCTGAGTGTATAGTGCCCTGCCCCTTAAACAAAAAGAATCTTTTAAGCAGGGTTAAAACATACAAATTATGCGTACCGATTATTTAGGCTGTGTATGATTTGGAAGCATTTGGTTCGGACCCCACATAGACTTTGGCCGTCTAAGCTGCAGAACTGATCAAATTCATTTTCGCGGACCTTAAATTCCAGTTTTCTCAACTGTAGGAAGAACGTCTTTGAGCTCTCTGAACTGCTTTAGCACCGTCACACCACGC
>Ga0187874_10001263_pt1 | contig 24025 bp, 20 predicted proteins | sample June2016WEW_16_1_3_FD_132993 | JGI IMG/M metagenome (GOLD analysis project Ga0187874, IMG submission 132993) | Peatland microbial communities from SPRUCE experiment site at the Marcell Experimental Forest, Minnesota, USA - June2016WEW_16_150 | ecosystem: Environmental > Terrestrial > Soil >... | reverse complement strand
GGTATTCCCGCTTTGACACGTAATGCGGGTCTGGTGTAGTCCTGGTTCTTTTATCTTCCTCGAAAAGGATACCACGATCTTCCGGGTGGACCAACTCCCGGATATATGCTTCTGCCGTCATATGGCAGATGCCTTTGCACTCCGGAGTCGTACCATACAGCGTTGAGAAACGGTTATCGAACGTCAGAACACCCGTCCTGAGATCGCACTCCCAGCTCACCAGATTTGCCAGGTCCATCGCATCGGCAAGCGTGCGCTGGCTTTCCCGGAGTGCCTCCTCCGCCTCTTTTTGTTCGGTGATGTCATCCAGGTGAACCATGATCAGGTCCGGGGGGACATAGGCAGCGGTGGCATGGATACGCCTCCCGGGCAGGAAGTGCTCCGATACGAGATCCTTTGAGATTACGGTCCGATCGGAAAAACACTGCATGATTTCTGACACAAATTCCGGGTGGGTTGCATAGAGCACGGACGCTGCGGTTCCGAGATAATCCTGCGCCCGCCCGCCGGTGAGGAGGTCCGCCGCCCTGTTGTAATCCACCAGGACAAAATCGCCCTCCCGGTGCTGCCAGGTGAAGATGGCGAGCGGGTTGTTCTGGTACTGCTCACGGAACCGGATCTCGCTTTCCTGCAATGCTGCCTGAGTTTCCTTTTCCGCGGTAATATCCCGGCCTACCGACTGGTATTCGGTCACCGTTCCGGAAGGATCGAAGATCGCACGGTCACTCCACCGCTGCCACCGTATTCCACCGTCCGGCATGATGATCTGGTGTTCGATGGTATCGACCGGATGGCCCGGGATCAAGGAAGCAAAGAACCGTTTCACGAGCTCCCGGTCTTCGACCGGGATCGTTGGCCGGAACCGGTGCCCGAGGATCTCGTCACGTTTCAGCCCGAAATACCGGCAGTAGGCATCGTTGACAAAGACATGCGTGCCATCCGGTAAGAACCGGGAGATAAATTCGGTCTGGTCCTCGACCACGTTCCTGTACTTATTCTCACTCTCTTCAAGCCGTTTCTGGCCTTTTGTCAGTTCGTCGTAATTCTCCCGGAGTTCTTCTTCAGTTGCGGTCAGCTGCCCGTATGCTGCATGCAGTTCCTCGTTGCGGCGGACAAGCTCCATCTCTCCTGTTTTACGATCCGTAATATCGGAACACATCGCAAAGGAGCCCCGGAACGTGCCGTCCGGGTTCATAAGGGGGGTCGCGGATACATGCACCCACCGGATCCTCCCGTCTTTTGTCATAAAGCGGCGCTCGTACCGGCCGCTCTTTCCCTGCCTGCGCTCTTCAAGTCGGGCGGTATCGCCGGCAAGATCTTCCGGCGCCATGAAGGATACAATGTTTTTTCCAACGATATCTTCCGGCGTGCAGCCGCACATTTCCGCCATTCGCCGGTTGACATAGACCATCGTGAAATCCCTATCCAGCTGAAAAATGCCCTCGTCCGTGGTCTCGACGATCCGGCGGTACCGCTCCTCGCTCTCCCGGAGTTTTTCTTCCATCCGTTTGCGTTCGGTGATATCCAGCATGATACCGGAATATACCTGTTCGTTGCCATGGATACCCGGGCATCCCATCCCGAGGAACCAGATAGACTCCCCGGATGGTTTTACGAAACGGCCCTCAAAATTCCAGGCCGTGGCATTCTTCAGGCTGTCGTCGATCGATTCCATGAACCGGCGCTGGTCACCGGGATGTACATGCCCGGCAAACCATGGGAATACATCCTTGTTCTGATGATCGAGCCCGAAAATGTCCCTGCCGGCACGTTCATTGATAAAATATCCATGATGACCCCCCCCGGAATCTGCAGAGAACTGGTAGATAACCCCGGGCACCGTGGCCGCTATCTCTTCAAGTAGCTGCCGGCGGCTGATGATCTCGGCCTGTGCCGCGACCAGCGCGTCATATTGGGCATGCAGTTTTTCCTCCGCTGCCGCCAGCTGTTCATATGCCAGACGCAGTTTATCTTCTGTCTGGATCCTCTTGGTAATGTCGATGGCAATACCGAGTACTGCCTGCTGGCTGTTCCCGATGGTGGTGAAGGGGACCTTGGTGGTCTGGAGGATGCAGTGATTGCCGGTTGCGTCGGTAAAGCGCTCCTCGGGGATAACCTTGGTTGTTCCCGTCGATATGACCTCGCGGTTGTCATCGAGCATGTGCCGGAGTTCGGCAGCGTCAGGATGAAACCGGGCCTGGGGTTTTCCCACGATATCGGTGACATCCTTATTGTAACTCTGGGCGAGTGCCCGGTTTGTGAGCAGAAAATTCCCGTCCCGGTCATTCGCAAAGATCATGTGGGGGACCAGGTCGATGATCTGCCGGAGCTGGGCCTCGTTCTGCTTGAGCGATTCCTCCGCACTCCTGCGCATGACCGCGTAGCGGATCTTGTTTGAAAGCTCGGCAAACTGGCTCTTGGGCTCTCCGCCTTTCTGGAGGTAGAAATCGGCACCTTCATTCAGGGCCTGGATGACGACCTCCTCCCGCCCTTTGCCGGTAAAAAGGATAAACGGGATCGTCTTCCCCGATGTCCGTATCGTTTTTAAAAGTTCAATGCCGTTCATTTCCGGCATCTGGTAATCTGCAATAATGGCATCGTACTCCTTTGAGGCGAGGAGCGTAAGTGCAGCCGGCGCAGAGGTGATGACGTCAACGCTGAGCTGCCCGCTCCGCTCAAGAAAGCGTTTGCCGATCTCAAGCAGGCCGGGCTCGTCATCAACATAGAGGATATGATACATCGATGTCGTACTAAATGTTAGGTATTGTATGCTTTTCATGGGTTTGATATTATCGATCTTGATGACGTCCCGGGACGCAGGATAATTCCTTAAAAACGTTCTATCACTAAAAAAATTTATAGTTTCTTTAGTTTTCTCCGTAACATCCTGTTACCCTTTCAGAACTACCTGCGCAGGGCTGATGAGCCCCTGGACGAGAATGAAACATATCTCGATAATAAAAGTTTGATTGATACCTATAGGAATACCTATAAGTTCCCAAATCTTCACGCTAGTATGAAACGCTGCCCGTACTGCGGGACAACGATTACCAGCGATGACAATTTTTGTTTTCTGTGCCTGCGTTCCTTTGAGACTCCCCCGCCCGAAGATTCCACGCCCCCCGGTCTCGACCTCTCCAAAAAAAATTGGAGGAATTCCCGCGTAGCTGCGACCCTGTCTCTTGTCGGTGTAGGTCTGGGACAGTTCTATAATGGCGAGACGGCGAAGGGGCTCATCTTTCTCACGGGTGTGCTGGGCGCCCTTCTCGTCATGCCGGTGTATACGGCATTTGACCCCCGCATTGTTATGGCAATCATCTGGGCAGTGGCAGTCCTTGATGCATACGCGAGCGCAAATAAGATCAACCGCTTAAAAAAGGAGTTCCGGAAAAAGAGCATACTATTCTGGCCGGAAGTGGCGGTCCTTGTCCTTCTCGCCGGATTTGTCATCATTCTTGCCGTTGCTCCACACGTGGCAGCAAAAAGCATGTCGCTTGCGGCGGGTGAAGTTGCAGCCACAAAATACCCGGCCTACGCAGTCCCCCTCTACGAATCCGCTATTGCCCTCTCGCCGAACGACACGGCAATACGGATGGACGAGGCGAATGTCATGCTATCCATGGGCAGGGATAAGGAAGCCCGTCAGGACCTGGAATATGTCATGGCCACGAACCCAAACGAGACTGCTCCGATCGTGATGACCGGCAATATTCTCTACGACCAGGGCCAGTACGAGGAGTCCATCCAATATTTCGAGAAGGCGTTGTCACTCAACCAGAAAGACGCGCAGATCTGGATACGGAAGGGAGACGCAAGTCTTGCACTATCGATCAAGGATAATCAGAAGATCCGGGCGAATTTCCAGACGCTCACTACGGATAACCAGGATCCTGCCGCGGCATCCAAGGAAACACTGGCCACCTTAGAGGCTTCTCAGTCCTATCAGGACGCGATGGAATCCTACAATCATGCGATCAAAATTGATCCGTTTGTCAGCGTGGAAATTTCCTCGCACATCCTTGCCTCCACCCAGGACCTCCTGAACACGGAACAGGGTATCGTGAACGATATAAGCAGGGGAAATTCGATCAGGGTAACCTCTGGATAATTATTCATCAGGCGTTCGGATTCTGGCAAAATCTTGATGAGTCCCTGCACAAGAATGAACGGTTATCATGTGTAGGAGGTTCCGGGTGATCGACCCGTCGACTGGATTCCGGTCCCACTTCAACATTGCGCCGGGCAGCACGAACCCGGTGATCGTGGCTCACTGGCAGGCGTAGGCAGTCATGATCCAGTGGGGGCTCGTACCGCACCGGGCACCAGACATACCAGCCACGCACCGCCCGATCACTACGCGGGCCTGGAGCCTGCACGGGATCCTCATGTCCCGTAAACCGGCAACCAGCTCACACCATCACGTACGAAGGCTCGCCGGTGAAACCCTTCAAGGGTAAAGCATCCGCTTCATTTTCACATCAGAAAAAAGGGATCGGGTAAAAAAATTAAAAAAATTACACGGACAGGTAGTCCGACGGAGTGGGCATCTGTTCCTTGAGGCCCTTCCTCTTGCGGATCGCAATCACGACGTCTTTCACCATATTGTTCGGGACCAGCTCGAAACCGGAGAACTCGGTGTTCCACATCGCACGGCCTTCGGTCGCGGACCGGATGTCACCAGAAAACCCGAAAAGCTCGGCGACCGGGGCCTTGCCGACAACCGTGATCGTGTCGCCCTCGCTCTGCATATCGAAGACCTGCCCGCGCCGTCCCTGGATCTGAGAGGTCGCGGCGCCCATCTGGTCGAGCGGCACCGTGATCTGGATCTTCTGGACGGGTTCGAGGAGCGAGTCCCCGGCGATCAGCATACCGCCCTTGATCGCGCCACGGACCGCCGGGATGACCTGCGCCGGGCCGCGGTGGATCGCGTCCTCGTGCAGCTTTACATCGGTAAGCGTTATCTTGAGGTTCTGGACCGGCTCGTCGGCAAGCGGGCCACCGGCAAGGGCCTCGTTGATACCTTCGATGATAAGTTCCATCGTTTCGTTGAGGTACTGGATACCCTTCGTCATATCGATGAGCATATTCGTGCCCTTGATATGCTTGACGCTCTTTGCCTCATCCTTGTTCATGCCGGCCTTCAGGAGCACATCACGGCGCTCGATCGCCGGCTGGTTCATCGAGACATCGCCGGCTTTTATCAGGTTGACGATCTCATCGGGCAGCGGCTCGAGGTCAAAGTAGAACCGGTTGTGCCGGTTCGGGGACTTGCCTTCGACATTCTCAACCTTGCCCGTAACGGTCTCACGGTACACCACGATCGGTTCGGATGTGATGATCTCGACACCCTTGTCACGCTTGATACGGCCCGTGACAATCTCAAGGTGCAGTTCGCCCATACCGGAGATCAGGTGCTCGCCCGTCTCTTCGTTGATGGCGATACCGAGGGTCGGGTCTTCCTTTGCGACCTGTCGCAGCACTTCAACGAGCTTTGGCAGGTCCTTCATATTCTTTGCTTCGACCGCAACGGTCATGACCGGTTCCGAGTAGTGCTTGAGCGACTCGAACGGGAACATCTCCTGGAGGTTGGTGACCGTGGAGCCGACCATCGCGTCCCTCATACCGGTGACTGCCGCGATGTTACCCGCGACAATCTCCTCGACCTCCACACGCTTCGGGCCCATGAAGATACTGACCTGCTGGAGCCGGTTCTCTTTCTTTGCAGAACCCATGACGTAGAGGGTGTCGCCCCTTTTGAGGCTCCCTGAGAAGAGACGGCCGGTGGCGACTTCGCCCGCGTGAGGGTCAAAGGAAATATCGGTGACCATCAGCCCAACCGGGCCGGTCGCATCGCAGGTGGCCATCGCCTTTCCTTCCTTGGACTCCTTGTCACCGTGCCAGATAACCGGGATACGGCGCTTCTGTGCTACAAGCGGGTCTGGCAGGTGGTGCACGACCATGTCGAGCACAACTTCGTAGAGCGGGCTCTTCTTCGCGAGGTACTTCATGTCGCCGGCCCGGCACTTCTCGAACACATCCTTGAACGAGACGCCGCCCTTTTTCATGTATGGCACCGAAACAGCCCAGTTGTAGAGCGCCGACCCGAAGGCAACCGTACCCTGCGAGGCATCGAGTTTCCAGCCGTTGTTGTACAGATCCTCGTTCATGCCCTTGATGAGCTTGTTAACTTTGTCGATAACCTTACCGAGCCTGATCTGCATCTCGGTCTCGTCAACCTTGATCTCGTTGACCAGCCTGTCAACCTTGTTGATGAAGAGGACCGGGCGGACCTGTTCCTTCAAGGCCTGCCGCAGCACGGTCTCGGTCTGGGGCATCGTGCCTTCGACTGCATCGACGAGCACGACAGCGCCGTCGACCGCACGCATCGCACGCGTCACGTCGCCGCCAAAGTCCACGTGGCCCGGCGTATCGATCATGTTGATCAGATAGTCCTGGCCCTCGAACTCGTGGACCATCGATACGTTTGACGCATCGATGGTGATACCACGGGCCTGCTCCTCCTCATCCGAATCCATGAAGAGCTGCTTGCCCGCAAGTTCCTCGGAGATAATACCGGCACCCGCAAGCAGGTTATCGGACAGGGTGGTCTTACCGTGGTCGATATGCGCCACGATACCGATATTTCTGATATGCTTGGGATCCTTCATGAGCTCTACTACGCGCTCAACCGTTTTTTTGCCTCGTGCCATGAAAATAACCTCAAAAAAAGATGTTTAGCGGGCGGATTTTGCGATCCGCTCTTTTTCTTCCTTTTTCCCGACAGAGTAACATTTCGCGTCACCCTTTGAGGCTGCGATCAGTTCATCGGCAAGGACCGCACTCGCAGGCTTCTTGCTCTTGCGCGATGACTTATAGACTGCCTCAGCGAGGAACCCGATGGCGGAATCGACACGGCGCATCGGGGAGGTGTCGACGGCTTTCGGGACGTTAATGCCACCATATTTAAGGCGGACTGTCTCTTCCCGGGGGCCGGTGTTCCCGATTGCCTCGACAAGCACTTCGATGGGGTTTCTCTTTGTCTTCTTGTTGATGAGCTCGAATGCATCCCGCACAATCCTTATTGCCAGCTCCTTCTTGCCGGTGTTATTCTCGGTCTGCATCAGGCCGTTGATCAGTCTCTCGACGATCATCATATTGGCCTTATTGAACTCCTGGCGTGAGAACTTGCCGCAGGAGTGGGGGATGATCTGGGGGGTGAGATTTACGTACCGGATAAGGCTCGGGTCGGTAACCTTGACTTCGGACACATCCCACTTATTGAAGAGCAGTTTCTTTGCCTGGGGCTTCGCCTCGGTTGCGGCTTCGGTTTTTGCTTTGGCTTCGGTTTTTGCTTTTACTTCTGCTTCTGCCATCACGATCACCTGCGCGGCTTCTCCTTCCTGCCGATGACCATTTCATGGAGGCAGACATTGTTCACGCTCGTCACGACATACCGGACCCCCGGGATATCTCCCATGGATCGGCCCAGACGGCCGCCGATGCCCTCGATCTCGACCTCGTCATGCTCATCGATGAAGTTGATGGCACCGTCGCCAACCGCAAACGCGGTGACCTGCCGGCCATTCTTGATCAGCTGCACGCGGACGCATTTCCGTATCGCCGAGTTGGGCTGCTTGGCCTCAACACCGACTTTCTCGAGCACGATACCCCTCGCCTGAGGAGCGCCTTCCAGCGGATCCGACTTCACATCGAGGTTGAGTTCGCGGCGTGCGTAGTTCTTGTCGCTCCACCGGAATTTTTTTGAGTCCCGAACCAGTTTTCTGGCTGCAAATTTACCCTGTCCCATTAAAGAGCCTCATTTCAGTTGTTTTCGTGGTTATCGATAACCCACACTGAGATATATACTAAAGCGGGGAACCGATTTATAAATTGTGGCATCCACCTGCCAGTCTTATACTATTATCCCTCACTCGTAATAATATTATATCCTCCCGCCGCCAATCTTAATGGCAATGACCGTCGCGATCTACAAGGAAGTCCAGATCGATGCAAGCCACCGGCTGCTCCATTACAAGGGGAAATGCGCGAACCTCCACGGCCACCGCTGGAAGATCGAGGTCTGGATCGAGGGCGAACCCGACGCGACGACCGGTATCCTCGTCGATTATAATGTGATCAAGCAGACCATCGGGAAGTACGACCACCAGATCATCCTCAACTGCGACGACCCGATGGTCGCCTGTGTAGAAAAGTTCCAGCACGTGATCACGACCCCGGGCGACCCCACAAGCGAACTGCTCGCGCGGATCCTCAAGAGCGATCTCGAGGAGATCTGCCGGACGCAGGGCATCACGGCGCACGTAACGAAGATCCGGGTCTGGGAATCGCCGAACTGTTACGCCGAGATCGAAGAATGAAGATCGCCGAGATTTTTACGAGCCTCCAGGGGGAGGGGAAAAACCAGGGGAAGCCCTGCCTTTTTATCCGGCTTGCGGGCTGCAACCTTACCTGCCGCTGGTGCGACACCGTGTACGCGCAAAGTGGCGGGACCGAGGTGAGCGGCGACGAGGTTCTTGAACAGTGCTGGCGGCAGAACCCGCACCTGGTCTGTATTACAGGAGGCGAACCACTGCTCCAGAAAGATGCGCTCCTCTCCCTGCTCTCCTCCCTCCACAAACGCGGGACGGCAGTCGACATCGAGACGAACGGCACAATCAGTTTCACGGAGCTGCAGCCGTACGCATCCATTTGCATGGACGTGAAGTGCCCGTCTTCGGGGGAGACAAGCGACCTCCCGCTCCTCGCCGCAATCCGGCCTGAAGACAGCGTGAAGTTCGTGGTCGGGAACAGGGAGGACTGCGAGTACGCGCACCGGGTGATGGAGAGTCACCTCATCGCCGGCGAGATCTTCTTTTCACCGGTCTATGGCGCGGACTGCCGGCCCCTGGTTCAGTATATCCTCCAAAACAACCTGCCCGTGCGGTTCCAAGTGCAGCTACACAAGGTGCTCGGGGTGAAATGATGAAAGCAGTCTGTCTCATCTCCGGGGGCATGGACTCGTCGACCCTTGCCTATCTTGCAAAGAGCAAGGGTTACGATATCCTTGCCCTCCACGCGAACTACGGCCAGCGCACGGAAAACAAGGAACGGGCCTGCGCGAAAAAGATTGCCGGACTGCTTTCGGCACAGGACTTTATCGAGATCGACCTCCGGTACTTCGCGCAGTTCGGGGCGAGCAGCCTGACCGACCCAACGATCGCGGTCGACCGGTTCGACCCGGCCCGGGCGCACATCCCCAACACCTATGTCCCGTTCCGGAACGCGAACCTGCTTTCCATCGCGACCAGTTTTGCCGAAGCAAAAGGGGCCGGGGCGATCTTCATCGGCGTGCAGGCGCTCGACTATTCCGGGTACCCCGACTGCCGGCCGGCGTTCATCGACGCCTTCCGGCGCGTGATCGAGCTCGGGACAAAAGAGAGCTCCCACATCGAACTCTTCACGCCGTTTATCCACATGACCAAGATCGATATCCTGAAGCTCGGAAAAGAACTCCGGGTCCCCTACGAGCACACGTGGTCATGCTACCAGAACGAGGACCGGGCCTGCGGGACCTGCGGCTCGTGCCATTTCCGGCGCGAGGCGTTTTCCGCGCTCGGCGAAAAGGACCCGATCCCGTACGAGGTGGGATAAATGGAAATCTTCCGGGGCAGGCGCCTGTGGATAGAGAATACGAAGGTGAAACTCCCAAACGGCCTTGAGCAGGAAAAGGTGATCGTGCACCCGAAAGGAGCGGTCGCGATCCTGCCGGTCACAAAAACCGGGTACAGGCTCCTGCGCCAGTACCGGTACGCGATCGGCCAATATATCGTTGAGGCCCCGGCCGGGACCATGGAAGCGGGGGAGGACCCGGCAGCAACCGCGCACCGCGAGCTCATCGAGGAGGCCGGTGTGGCGGCAAAAACGATGATCCCCCGGGGCTTTATCTACACGACACCCGGGTTCACCGACGAGAAGATCTGGCTCTTTGAGGCCCGGGATCTCGTACCCTCCCGTGAATATGAGAAAGATGCCGATGAGGTGATCGAAGTGATGGATGTCACACGAGAAGAAACGGAGACGATGGTGAAAAATGGCACCATCTGCGATGCAAAGACAATCTGCCTGATCCACCAATGCCGCGAGGGATGAGCGTGCGCGTCTTTCCCGTCGCTGCCGGTCTCGCCTTTCTTGTGGTGCTTGCCGCGTTTGCCGGATGTACGAGCAGTACTGCCACGGCAACACCCACGTATTCCGTGGACAGCAACGGCGTCCTCTCGGTCACCTGCGCACCCGTCACGACAAACGAGACCGTGATCTTTGCAAACGCGACCTATACCGAATCGAAGATCGTCCTGCACACCCAAACCGGAGACGTGGTCACGTACCTGAGTTCCCCGGAGCACCCGAAGGCGGTGATGCTGTACCTGCCGGGCGCCGGGGAGAAGATCTCGGGCCACGCAGAAAGGATGGTAACCTACGCGGCGGCCGGGTATGCCTTCATGTATCTCGACTACCGGGGCCGGGGCGGGGAGACGGCAGGCTATCCGTTCAACCCCCAGACAGACTACGCGAAGTTTGAGAACAAGGAATGGCCCGAGTATTACCTGACCATCTGTGACATCTCGCAGGCCCGCGCCATGCTTGCCACCCGGTTCGGCGTCCCGGTCTATGCGGTTGGGGGCAGCAACGGCGGAAGGTACGCGGCAGTAGCAGCAGGTGTAGACAAGAACTTTGCCGGTTATGTAGGGATCTCCACCGCCGACTGGGGGCTCAAAGACGCAGTCCTTGCGCAGGGCGGATCGGGAGACATCCTCCGGTTTGCCACGTCGCTCGAGCCCAGCACCTACCTGCCGACGATCGCCCCGCGCCCGGTCTGGATGTTCCACAACGCGACCGACCCGATCATTCCCTTTGCACAGGGACAGGCCCTCTTTGCCACGGCACAGTCGCCCAAGACATTTATCGAATTTTCCGGCGACCACGGGATCAACCCGGATGTCGATCCCCGGCTTATAGCACAATGGGCGCAAATTTATGGTACACAAACATGAATAGGTACTAGCTTTAGGAGAGGCTGAATTCCGCTCATGACAGAACCCGGGGAGATGGATGACGCGCGTAAGCGCTACGAGTTCAAAAAGACGCTCGAAAAGCTCGAGGCACAGGAAGGGGACGGGACGGAACTCATCACGCTCTACATCCCCCCCGACAAGCAGATTTACGATGTCACAAACCAGCTCAAGGACGAGTACGGCCAGTGCGCGAACATCAAGAGCAAGCAGACACGGACCAACGTCCAGAGCGCCATCTCCTCGATCCTCTCACGGCTCAAGTACTACAAGCACCCACCTGCGAAAGGCATGGCGGTTTTCTGCGGCACCGTCAAACTCTATGGCGACCGCACCGATCTCCAGTGCACGGTCATCGAGCCGCCCGAGCCCCTCAACCTCTACATGTACCGGTGCAGCTCGAAGTTTGAGCTCGAGCCCCTCAGGCAGATGCTCGAGGAGAAGTACGTCTACGGCCTTCTCGTGCTCGACCGGCGGGAGGCGTACTGGGGGTTCCTGCGCGGCAACCGTATCGAGCCGATCGGGGGGTCAACCTCCACCGTACCAGGTAAAATGCGAAAGGGCGGCCAGTCGGCAGCCCGGTTCGGCCGGCTCCGTGAGATTGCCATCAACGAATTCTACACCAAGGTCGGCGAGCGCTCGAGCGCGATCTTCCTTGCCGAGAAGAACTTCTTCGAGCGGTTCAAGGGACTGTTGATCGGCGGCCCGAGCCCGACAAAAGAGGAGTTCGAGGCGGGGAACTACCTCCACCACGAGGTCCAGAAGAAAGTCATCGGCCTCTTTGACGTCGCCTACACGAACGAGGATGGCCTGCCCGAGCTCGTGGACGCTGCAAAGGACGCGCTCTCGGGTATGGAGGTCGTCAAGGAGAAGTCCTTCATGGAGCGGTTCTTGAAAGAACTGGTGAAAGACAACAACGGCCTTGCCGCCTACGGGGAGGAGAGCATCAGGAAAAACCTCGAGCTTGGCGCGGTCGACACGCTCCTTCTCTCCGCAAACCTCAGGAAGTCCCGGCTCAAAATAAAATGCCAGAGCTGCGACTACACCGAGGAGCGGACCGTGAGCATGCCGGTCGGGAAAACCGTCCGCGACATCGAGCTTGGCACATGCCCGAAGTGCACCGCGCCGCTCGTACTTGACGAGGAGATCGATATCATCGACGAACTGGCAAAACTCGCCGATCTCTCCAGCGCAAAGGTGGAGCTGATCTCGGACGATTTTGAGGAGGGCTCGATCCTTTTCTCGGCATTCGGAGGAATTGCCGCCATCCTCCGGTACAGGACGGGATACTGATGGTTTTTGACACCACGACAACCATTGCAAAGGCACTTGCCGACTGCACGGGCACACAGGACGTCCAGCTCACCGATGGGGGGGAGCACGCGGACCTTGCCTCGACCATAGCGTTCGGCCTTGCCAAGCAGAAGAAACAGGCACCGGTAAAAATAGCGCAGGAGATCGTTGCAGCGCTCAAAAACAACAAAGACCTCGCAGACCAGGGAATTACCGTAGAGGCCAAAGGCCCGTATATCAACTTCGTCTTCGGGAGCGCCTACGTGAGCGCAGCCGTGAAAGCAGCCACGCAGCCCGGCTATGGGTCATTCCCGAAAATGGATAGCCGGGTCGTGCTCGAACATACGAGCGCGAACCCGAACGGCCCCCTCCATGTGGGGCACATCCGGAACTCGATCATCGGCGACACGCTCGCCCGGGCGTTCAGGAAAGCCGGTTACCGGCTCGAAGTCCAGTACTACGTAAACGACATGGGCCGGCAGATCGCCATTGTCGTCTGGGGATTTGACCATCTCGAACACGCCCGGCATGATGGCGAAAAAGAGGACGCCTATATTGCCCGGGTCTATATCGAGGCGAACCGGGAAATCGAAAAGGACCCCGGCATCACCCAGCAGGTCGACAAACTCATGCAGCTCGTGGAAGGCGGGGACCCGGAGACGGTAAAAAAGTTCCGCACGGTGGTCTCCCATTGCCTTGACGGTTTCGCGGTCACGATGAAGAACCTCAACGTGAAGCACGACCGGTTTGTCTGGGAGAGCGATTTTGTAAGAAACGGCGACACGAAAAGGGTCATCGGGAAGATCGAGAAACTCCCGCAGGCCCGTCACGAGGATACCCTGCTTGCACTTGACCTCGCGGAGTTCGGGTTTGCAAACAAGTATGTGATCCGGCGGAGCGACGGCACCTCGGTCTACGCAGCCCGTGATCTCGCCTTACACACGTGGAAGAGCGCGAACTTCGACCGGGCCATCGATGTGCTGGGCGCCGACCACAAGCTGATCGGGGCGCAGCTCCAGTGCACCCTAAAACTTCTGGGGGAGAAAGCCCCGGAGATCGTGCACTTCGAGTTTGTCTCACTGCCCGAGGGCTCGATGAGCACCCGGGCGGGAAAGTTTGTCTCGGCCGACGACCTGATTGCAGAGGTCACGAAGCGGGCATTCGACGAAGTGACGACCCGCAGGCCCGAACTCGACGAGGAGACCCGTAAGGATATCGCAAAGTCCGTCGCCCTTGCCGGTATCCGGTACGATATCGTGAAGATCTCACCTGAGAAGAGCACGGTCTTTGACTGGAAGGAGGCCCTTGACTTCGAGCGCCAGAGCGGCCCGTACATCCAGTACGCCCACGCCCGTGCGTGCAGTATTCTGGAGAAAGCCGGTACGTTTGCCGAATGCTACGATCTCGAAACAGAACAGGAGATCGCGCTCGCAAAGAAGATCGCAAAGTTTCCCGATGTCATCCAGAAAGTGGTCGCTGAGCTCCGCCCGCACCTGCTCGCCACCTACGCTCACGAGCTCGCCGACACCTTCAACTCGTTCTACCATTACGAGCCGGTCTTAAAAAGTGAGGGAAAGGTCCGCGACCGCCGGCTCACCCTGGTAAAAGCCGTGCAGAACACCTTACAAGAGTCGCTTGAGACGCTCGGGATCGATGCCATCCGCACCATGTGACGCCCTGCGAAAACAGGGATACCTTTTCTTTTCGCCAGCATCCACTGCCGCGCTCAAGCCCTGCCTCTGGTGCAAACGGGCCCTTGCCGGTGGTGACATGTGCTACAAGCACCAGTTCTATGGGATCGACAGCCACCGCTGCGTCCAGATGACCCCGACCCTGCGCTGCAACCAGCGCTGCCTCTTCTGCTGGCGCTCGTTCGAACACGAAATGGTAGAGGAGGAGGAGTGCCCGCCCGAAACGATACTCGCCGGTGTAAAGAAATTACAGAAGAAAGCGCTCGCCGGCTACAATGCGGTGCTGGACAATACCGTGACCGAAGAGCGCTGGAAAGAGGCGCTCGTACCAAAGCACGTGGCAATCTCCCTCTCGGGCGAGCCCACGCTGTACAGCCGGCTCCCGGAACTCGTCAGCCTCTTCAACGCGGACGGTTACACCACGTTTGTGGTCAGCAACGGTACGAACCCGGAGGTGATCGCCCGCTGCCGGCCCTACCAGCAGTACGTCTCGCTCGATGCGCCGGACCTCGCGACCTACGAAAAGACCTGCCGGCCCATGGAGGACGCGGACGGGTACTGGGATCGGATCAAAGAGAGCCTCGCGCAGCTCTCGACGAAGAGGTCGGCCGTGCGGATCACGCTTGTCACCGGCCATAACGACACGGACCCGGAAGGGTACGCGGCGCTCCTGCAGGACGCGGGGGCGACCTTTGTCGAGGTCAAGGGATACATGTATCTGGGATACAGTAGAAACCGTTTGCAACGGAACAACATGCCGGAGCATGAGCGGGTGCGGGCGTTTGCACAAAAAATTGCCGCATCGTGCGATTATACAATCCGGGATGAAAACCCCTTAAGCAGGGTCATCTGCATGGAGCGTGAGTAAAATTGAAATTCAATCCATTAGACTGGAAAGAAAAATCCCATGCGAACTTCGAAGGGGCGTGGCACGAAGGCCCGTCTGTTGTCACCCAGCCAGGTGAGGACAGGAAGTACCCCCGCCTCCGGTATAAGCGGGCGCAGGCGCACCCGATCTTCGAGACCATCAACCGGCTGCGCGAGATCTACCTCGCGATGGGATTCGACGAGTCCGAGAACCCGGTGATCGTCGAGGAAAGCGATATCTACCGGCAGTTCGGCCCCGAGGCGATGGCCGTCCTGGACCGGGTCTTCTACCTCGGGGGGCTCCCGCGCCCGAACGTCGGAATCGCGAGAAAGCAGCTGGACGAGATCAACGAGATCCTCCAGAGCCACAAAAGCCCGCTCGTCCACGGCCACCCGGCACCGGAAGAAGAGGGCGGCCACAACGAGCCGTTCCAGCCGATGACGAGGGAGACCGAGGAACGGCTCCGCGAGACCCTCCATGCGTACAAAAAATCGGAGATCGACGGGGACGAACTCACCTTCGAACTGGCAAAAGTCCTCGGGGTCGATGACGGGATTGTCGTGCACATCCTCGATGCCGTCTTCCCGGAGTTCAAATCACTCGTACCCGAATCCTCGAAGAGCACCCTCCGGAGCCACATGACGAGCGGATGGTTCATGACGCTCGGCTCGATCTGGGAGAAGACACCGCTTCCCATCCGTCTCTTCTCGGTCGACCGCTGCTTCCGGCGCGAGCAGGCGGAAGGCCCGACCCGGCTCATGACCTATCATTCCGCGTCCTGCGTGGTCGCCGGCGAAGATGTCACCATCGAGGACGGCAAGGCCGTGAGCGAGGCGCTCCTCTCCGCGTTCGGGTACGAGGACTTCCGGTTCCAGCCTGACGAAAAGCGCTCCAAGTACTACATGCCTGACTCGCAGACCGAGGTCTACGCGAAGCACCCGGTGCACGGCTGGGTGGAAGTGGCGACCTTTGGCATGTACTCCCCCTCGGCTCTCGGCGAGTACGGCATCGGTGTCCCCGTCATGAATCTTGGCCTCGGTGTCGAGCGGCTCGCGATGATCGCGTACAATGCCAACGATGTGCGGCAGCTCTCGTACCCCCAGTTCTTCCCCCGGCCGCTCACCGACCGCGAGACCGCACGGGCCGTGCACCTCAAAGAGGAGCCGGTCACCGTGGAAGGAAAAGCGCTCGCGCTCGCAATTGCGCAGGTTGCGGCGGCGAATGCTACGGCACAGGGACCCTGCTCCTTTGAGGTATGGGACGGCACCCTGTTCGGTACGCATGTGAAGGTGACCGTCGAGGAGACAGAGGCGAACGCCAAGCTCTGCGGGCCGGCGTGCTCAAACGAGATCTTCGTCCACGAAGGAAACATTTTTGGTGTGCCTGATGCCGAGAAGTGGAAGGCAGTGAGAACCGAAGGTGTCCCGACCGGGATCTCTTATCTCGATGCCTCCTCCGCACTTGCGGCAGCTGAGATCGAACAGGCAGCCCGGTGCGGCAAAGGAACGCTCGTGCAGGTCAAGATGGCAAAGCACCCCAGCGACATCAACCTGAAAATTGAAGAGTACGCGATGCGGGCCATCACGGACAACAAGAAGAAGATCGATGTCAGGGGACCAGTCTTCCTTGCGGTAAAGTCAGTGCTTACGGAATAATCCTTTTTTCTGATCTGAATAACGGACCTTGAACCCATTGAGTTCATTTGAAACCAACAAAAATGGGAAAAATTGTGCGAGGGCTTCCCGCCTCAGGGCCCCTTTGGGGCACGGCGGTGCAAGGTAATTTTTCATGTCTTTTTTAGTAACTGAACCGCCGCGGGGGCGTCCCCCGGGGGCGGCAGCATCATCGTATATGGCAATGGAGGGAGCCATCTCCTCATTATATCTGAACAATTTTTAGAAACATACAAAGTTTCCCGGTAGATTTCCAGAAATTTTAACGGAAACACCGACGTGTGAAAAGATGCGGAAAATATTAACTGCGATCCTGCAGGAAGATCCGCCGGTGGATAATCCGCCACGAGAGGATAAGCTGGACAAGATCGGTCGCGGTGACCGTGGTGCGGTTCTCGAAGATCGCGATCGGGTGGACACCGGTCTGCTGCTCGATGCTTCTTTCCAGTTTCCGGACGGTTTCGTAGTTCATCTCACCGTCAAAGGTGAGCGCACGCATCCGGGCACAGGCCACGTTTTCTGTCGAGAACTCGATCATAAAGTCGTGGTCGTGGAATGAGAGGAGCGAGTACAGATCTATATTGAGATCGACGTCTTCAATCATCCTGTCCATCCGGTGCTGGAGGAGGGAGATCCGGTAGATATTTTCCGTCTCCCCTTTCTCTTTCCCGTACCGGGAATGGCTGATGCGGATGACCGCATCCGCGAGGCAGCGCTGGGGTGCAATATAGGTCTCGTAGTCCTTCTCCCGCCGGGCGATCTCTTCGGTGACCTCAGCAGAGGAATACCCGCGCCCTTCGGTGTCCCGATACCGTTTCCACGCATGCTTGACTCCGGGGGTTGGGTCGACAAAGACGGAAAAATCAAGGAGTTCGCGGAGCCGGGGGGTAAAGAGCGTGTGGAGCCCTTCGAGAATGATGATCTTTTTCGATGCAAACGGTACCGGAGGATCGAAGGTCCCGGTCGTGTGGTTGTAGACCGGCTTTGTGATCGCTCTGCCTCCCTTGAGTCGAGCAACATCCGTTTCAAGCTGCGCGAGATTGTTTGCATCCGGGTGGAGCGGGGTGATGTCGAGACGCTTTCGCTCTTCCCGGTCGTACCGGTGGTAATCATCAAGGGTGATGGTCGCGACCAGATCAGGGCCGAAGATCTGGCGGATGGCATTCGTGAACGTCGTCTTTCCCGACCCGCTGTCCCCGGCGACACCGATCACAAAGACCAGTGGCGACCGGGCGATGATCTCCTTGAAGTGGGGAATACGCGGCATGATTAACGGTACCTACAACGCCATCCGTCTTAAGTACGCGGGTGGAACAGGTCGCGATTGGTGTCACCCCGACTTATGTTAGAAATATATAACAATAAAAATCTATAAATGTTAGAAATAAATAACACACTGAATAAGATGAGACTGAAATCGGGAAATTCCTACCAGAGTAGTACCGATACCTTGTTTGTTCTGACCGGCAGTGCACGGATTATCACCAACAGAAACGGTGCTGTCCAGCAGCTGACAGTACCAGATAGTGGAGCCTGAACACGCATGCAGACAAAGATCAGGGAATACCGGGCCCGGTACTCCTTAACGCAGGAAGACCTTGCACAAAAAGCCGGGGTGCGGCGCGAGACGATCGTCTTTCTCGAACAGGGAAAGTACAACCCGTCGCTCCGGCTCGCCTACGATATCGCAAAAGCCCTGCACGCACCAATTGACGACCTGTTCATCTTTGAAGATGACGAACCGGAGCCGGAGCGCCGGGTCGTGCTCGTGGATTAAAAAGTTACAGGGCGACCGGTTCCGGCTTGGCCGGGCACTTTCTGGTCTCATGCATTCCCGGATCCGTGCACAGATCGCAGAGAATTTTTACCGTCGCCTCCTTGTCGAGCGGGACGTTGTCGTTGCCGCACTTCGGGGAGTAAATGCAGGACGGACAGCCTTTCTGGCACGGACAGTCACGCACCAGTTCGTGAGTACTCGAAAAGAGTGCAGGAAGGAGAGTAAATGCCTTCTCTGCAAGACCGATGCCCCCTTCGTACCCATCGTAAACGAAGATCGTCGGCTCGCCATTTTCACCGTATGAGGGGATTGACAGCCCGCCGATATCCCAGCGGTCGCACATGACGTGGAGGGGCATGAGTGCAATAAGTGCATGTTCCGCGCCGTGCAGCCCTCCAGCAAGATCGAGACCGGCTGTGGAAACGGCAGTGGCGGAGGAATCGGGCAGGACCAACCAGAATGCCTTTGTCCGGAACGTGAGCGACGGGAGCGAGAGCGGTTCGACACCGAGGATCGTATCCCCGCGCTTGATTTTGTAAGCGGTGTACTGCTCGGTCACCTCCACGTCGCCAAACGCACATTTCTTGCCGTTTATGGTACGGGTTTCAAGTGTTTCGATGACACGGAGATCGACCTCTTTTAACGGCTGCGTATAATAATCCACATCGGTCTCGCTCACCCGGACCGTGTGAGTCTCAAGGTCCATCTCGTTTACGACGTAGGTTTCGCCCTGGTGGAGCATGATCGCACCTTCATGCGCCTCGCGGTAAGCCTGTGCCCGGTCCATTGTTTCAAGCAGCCTGCCGTGGCACATGATCCGGAAACTCCCGGCCGCCATGCCGTCGAGCCTCACCGCGTCGGCAGCCCGGCCCCGGCCGGCATACACCCATCCCCGCGGCGTCTTTTTGATCAGGCTGCTTGCTGCCAACTCCACAAGGAGGGGCGTAAACGATTCCCCGAAAAACCCGGCATCTGCCTCTTCGCGTAACGGCAGTTCCGCCGCGGCACAGAGCAGGTGCCCCGAGACGATATAGGGGTTCTCCGTATCGATGATCGCATGCTCGTGCGAGCGGGAGAAGAATGCGTCCGGGTGGTGCATGAAGTACTGGTCGAGAGGGTTTGCCTGTGCCACGAGCACCGCAAGCGACTCCCCGCCTTTACGCCCGGCACGCCCCGCCTGCTGCCGGGTCGACATCATGGTCCCCGGATAACCATCGATGATCACCGCATCGAGCGAGCCGAGGTCGATGCCGAGTTCGAGCGCGTTTGTTGAGACCACCCCCCGGATCTCCCCGCTTTTGAGCTGCCGTTCGATCGTGCGCCGTTCCTCGGGCAGGTAGCCGGCCCGGTACGCGGAGATACCCTGAGCCAGCCGTGCGGACGTGCGCCGGGCATCCTCCCGGGTCCAGATGGTGACGAGCTCCGCCATTTTCCGTGAACTGGTAAAGCAGAGGGTCTGGAGATCCCCTTTCACGCAGGAAAGCAGGAGGTCTTTTGTCTCCTGATGAGGGGAGCGTTCCCCGATCCCGTCAAAGAAGGGGTTGTAGAGGACAAAGTGCCGGATCCCGTGCGGGGAGCCGTCGGTGTCGACCAGCATAAAGGGCCGGCCCACAAGCCGCCCGGCAAACTCCTCCGGGTTTGCAAGGGTTGCGGTCGAGAGGACAAACTGCGGGTCGGAGCCGTACGAGCGTGCGACCCGCAGGAGACGCCGGATCAGGAGCGCGATCTGGGAGCCAAAGACCCCCCGGTACCGGTGGGCCTCGTCGATCACGACATACTTCAGGTGCGAAAAAAACGGGCTCCATTTCGCGTGCCACGAGAGGACCTGGTGAATCTCGTGGGGGTTGGAGATAACGATCCGGGCATGCTCCCGGATAGCTGCCCGTTTCGACTGCGGCGTGTCGCCATCGTAGATCGCCGGTTTTGCCGGGATACCGGTGAACGTTTCCATCGTCCTGATGGTGGCGTACTGGTCGTTGGAGAGGGCTTTTGTGGGGTACATGTAGAGCGCCCGGGCGTCGGGGTCGGCGACGAGGCCGGCAAACACGGGGATGTTGAACGCGAGGGTCTTGCCGCTTGCCGTAGGCGTAGTGATAATCACGTTTTTCCCGGAGCGGAGAGCATTGATCGCCTCGCACTGGTGGGAGTACAGCCGGATACCGTTCTGGGTGAGATATGCACCAAGTACCTCGGGTAGCGGCTCGTCCAGCCTGCCATACCGGGCCAGCTCCGGATCCAAGACCTGGTGGCAAGTGACCCGGCGGCGGTAAACCGGGTTTGTCCCGAAGAACCGGACCACGTCACCGACAGCCACAGGTCTCCCCCAGCAGGTAAAAGAAGAGAAGCGCAAGCGAGACCACGTCCTGCCGGTTGTGGTCGACGATCGGGACGAGGGGTCCGCAGTTCTGTGTTCTCAGGTAGGTCTCGTAGAACTCGGGCACCATCTGGCCGGGGACGTCGTCAGCACGGGCAACCCCGAGGACCGCGGATTCAAGCGCGGAGAGCCGGCAGGAGGTAAACTGTCCTTTCCACCGGCGCCGGGAGAAGTGCAGCACGTCAAAATGCGGGATGCGGGAGAGAGCACCAATACCGTAGTAGGCGAGCCGGTCCTTCACATAGGGAAGATCGAACGCCTTCCCGTTGAAAGTCACGAGAGCCGGCCGGCGGCCTGAAAACTGCTCCACGGTCGCGGTGAGTGCGGCGGCCTCTTCGCAGATATCGCGCAACAGGTACTGGCGTACCATGAGATGTCCCTGCTCGATAGTGCCGACGCCAAAGAGAATGATCGGCCGGGAAAAGAGCCCGAGCGTTTCGATATCGAGAAACACGTAATCATTCGATTCAAACGAACCAGCTGCCCCAAGCGCAAACGGGTGGGACTTTGCATGCCGGGTGCCGATAAGATCCATAACATCGGCCGGGTCCGCACGGGTCAGTCGTTCGAGCACCTGCCGGGCCGCGAACCGTAACTTCGGGTGCTCTGCAAGGTCGGTAATCGTCCGGTAGCCCCGCGCTTTGAGACGCCGCTCCGACACCTCCCCTACCCCATGCACGAGCGTAAGATCAGAAATCATTTCCTGGAAGAGCCGTTCCGTGTCGACCGCAGTTGCGGGCAGGTCGTGACAGCTCTCAAGTGCAATGCAGCTGCCACTGTCATTCGTGATTTCCCTGCCGGAAAAAAGGGTGTCGAATGCGACGCCATCATACCGGGCGAGCAGCTGATCAAGCAGGGCACGGGCCTTGTCGTATTCGGATGAGAAAACGCAGCTGCCGGCAAGACCTGCACCAAAAACATTCCCGTCGCGGACGACATCATATTCTCTCAGGGCATCCATCCGTTGCTGCCAGAGCGCCCCGATCCTGCTTTCTGCCTGCATGGCGGCCATCTGTACCAGAACGTCCGGGGACCGGACAGTTAAAGACCGGCCATGGGGGGTGAAAGTGAAGCGAACCCTCATTATCAAGCCACACCCACCATTTTTTAATGATCACGATCCTCCAGCACGGGGAGCATGAACCTGCGGGTACAATAGAGGAATGCTTGGTGGATCGCAACGAACCCTTCCGGATCCTCCGGCTCTACGAAGGCGATGCGCTCCCGGCCGATCCACCCGACAGACTCATTGTTTTTGGCGGGCAGATGAGTGCGAACGATGAGAGAATGTACCCGTTTCTTGCTCCCGAAAAAGCGCTGGTGAGAAAAGCCATCGCCCGAGACGTGACGATGCTCGGGATCTGCCTTGGCGCCCAGATGATCGCGGCCGCGTGCGTGAAAAAAGTCTGCGCGGGCAAGAAGGAACTGGGCTGGCGGACGATACAGGGCTATAACGCTTCCGGGCACGGTTTCTTCCCGGACAACTTTGAGGTTTTCCATTGGCATAAGGAGACCTTCGATCTCCCGGACGGCGCACGCCTCCTTGCAGAGGGAACGGCTGTGAAAAACCAGGCGTTCCTGTTCGGCCACACGCTCGGCGTCCAGTTCCACCCGGAAGTGACGGAAGCGGTGATCGCGTTCTGGGTAAAGGATCTTGGCAACCACGAACGGCTCGCGATAATGAAAGATATCGCAACAAAAACAGATAGCAACCGGATACTGTGTGATTCGATCATGAAAGCGTTCCTTGCCGGCTAAAAGATGTGACGGGGTGCTGGGATGGACAGGCAGGAAATAACCGGGTTTCTTATTGACCTTGACGGCGTGCTCTACACGGGTGACACACCCCTTCCCGGGGCCCGGGAGGCAATGGTATTCCTCAAGGAGCAGGGCTATCCGTATCGGTGCGTCTCCAACTCGACTCGGAAGTGCCGCGCGACCATTGCGGCAAGACTTAGAAAACTGGGGTTCGACATTCCTGAACGCGCAATCTTTACCCCGCCGCTCGCGGCAGTCCGGTACATGCAGGAGACCGGGAAACACCGGGCGTACCTTCTTACGATCGGGGATGTAGACCGGGACTTTGCAGGTGCCTGCACCGATGATGGATCGACTGCCGTTGATTACGTAATCATCGGGGATGCGGGGGATAAGGTAAACTATGCTTCCATGAACCATGCCTTCCGCTGCCTGATGGAGGGGGCAGATCTCATCGCACTTGAAAAAGACCGGTACTGGATGGCCCCGGAAGGGCTCTCGCTCTCGGCCGGACCGTTTGTTGCAGCACTGGAATCTGCGACCGGAAAGACCGCAACTGTTGTAGGGAAACCCGCAAAGGCATTCTTCGATCTCGCGCTGCACGATATGGGGCTTGCTGCTGAAAGGGTCGTGATGATCGGTGACGACATCATCACCGATATCGGCGGGGCACAGGCGGCCGGGATGCGGGGTGTCCTCGTCAGGACCGGCAAGTTCCGCAGGGATGCGCTCGAAACCAGCGAGATACGACCTGCCGCTGTTATAAACTCTATCGGAGATATTGGAACTATCCTGTAATGGAACACGTTCATGCAACGAACTGAAAAATCTCTCGCTGTCATAGTCATCGTGCTGCTCGCCATCGCCCTTGCAACCAGTTACCTGTACACCCGGCAATCGGTTGTCGTCCCTCACATAGTGGTGGGCACGGAACAATCCTCGCCGATTACGGCCACCCATACGTTCGCCTTTGAGGAGAGTCAGATCACCATCTCGGTGCCGGTCGATGCCGCTGTATACCATGGGGCAAAATCGACCAATAAGTCGATCTCCATCTACGGCAATGTCTCAGAGAACATATGGGAAACGGACAGTTACCTGGAAATGGTCAACGATCCTGCGCAGGACCAGATGTATGCAGACCTTATCGCCCAGTTCCGTAAGATCCGGGACGACCAGGGGCTTTCAAGCGACGAGTATCTCGAGCTGATGGCTGCCTATACCCAGTCCATCACGTACGAGACCACCCCCGACAACCCGACGAAGTACCCGGTAGAGACTGTGGTGGAAAATGCCGGGGACTGTGACGACAAAAGCGTGCTCCTTGCCGGGCTCCTCTCTCACGAGGGTTACAAGGTTGCACTCCTTTCATTCTCTCCCGAGTCACACATGGCTCTCGGCGTCGGGTCCACAGATTCACTGTACAAAGACACCGGCTATGCCTACCTTGAGACGACCAACCTTTCCTATGTGGGAATCCCTCCTGAAGAACTTGAGGGGGGAGTGATCCTCACATCGGAGC
>Ga0187874_10001258_pt1 | contig 24123 bp, 24 predicted proteins | sample June2016WEW_16_1_3_FD_132993 | JGI IMG/M metagenome (GOLD analysis project Ga0187874, IMG submission 132993) | Peatland microbial communities from SPRUCE experiment site at the Marcell Experimental Forest, Minnesota, USA - June2016WEW_16_150 | ecosystem: Environmental > Terrestrial > Soil >... | reverse complement strand
TTAGCTCCGATGAATTTGCAGCGCTGCTCGGCAAAGACGAGAAATACGGCGATGGAGTCCACATGCACCGTGCGGCAGCATCACAGTTCATGAAGGTACTTAACGTCAGCCTCCGCAGAGCGATGCCCGGCGGTCAGCGGCGGCCCAATCGGGCAGACGACACCTCCGTCTCGACGCAGTTAAGCGTATCCGTCAGACAAACGCATATTGACAGTTACGGATGCTTAGCGGCCCAGGCAGTGGGCGTGAGTTCTGGTAGACGCTGGATGGATGTGTTGGCGAGCCCGGGCAGCACGGCGGCGAGGTATTCACGGACGGGGATATTGAGTCGGCGGCACGTTTCGACGATGGATAGGATTGCGGCGACGCGTGGTCCAGCCTTCACATGTCCCACGTGCGTCCAATTGCGACGACCAATTGCTACCGGGCGCATCGAGTTCTCAGCGATGTTGTTGCTCAGCTCCAGCTCTGGATAGTCGAGAAAGCGCGTGAGCTTGTCCCACAGCCGAAGGGTGTAGGAGCAGGCCTTGCCGAGTGGACTCGAAGGAAGCGCCGTTCGGCTTGCAGCTTCGATCTGCGCCTTGATTTCTCCGAGCACCGACGGAGCCCGTTCCATGCGCAGCGCATGACGACGAGAATGGTCCATCCCCTCATCACGCGCATGGGCGTCGATGGCAAACAACTTTCCCATCTGCACCAGGATCCGCGTCGAGACCAGGTCCTGCTTATTGAGCTTCACTGCCTCGTCGAACTTTCGTCGCGCATGCGACCAACATCCGGCGTGCACCATCTTCGGTCCGCCGACACGGTCGTAGGCCGCATAGTCGTCCGTTTGCAAAATGCCTTCGAAGTTGCCGAGAAAACGTAGTGGCCCTTCACGCCCCCGTCCCATGCGGAACTCGAAGATCACCGATTTTCCTGGCGATCCGTATTGCCACAAGTAGGCGTGATGGTTCCTCGACCGACCATCGCGTGTCTGCACGTTCACCGGCGTTTCATCCGCTTGAATGTAAGTGCCACTGACTAACTCGCGGCCCATAACCGCAACCAGCGGTAGGAGTAAGTCCCCGACGCGCATCACCCAGCCATCGATGGTTGCGCGGCTGATGTCGATGCCTGCGTCACGCAGGAAGATCACGCTCTGACGATACAGCGGACAGTGGTTAGCGTATTTGCTGATGATCGCATCGATGATCACCTGATCGCTGACCAGGCTCTTCTCGATGATTCGCACTGGCAGCGTTGCCGCAACCACGCCGCGATCTTCGCAGGACTTGCACGCACGCTTCTCGCGCTTCGTCACAAGCACGAAGTACTTCACCGGCTCCACCTCCAGTTGCTCGCTTTCTTCGTAACCGATCACGGAAGTCTCCGCGCCGCAGCCCTTGCACACACACTGCTCAGCCGTGCAGGCTATCACGCGCTCCACGCGCGGAAGATCCGCGGGCAGCGTCTGGCGGCCAGGATGCTTGCGCTTCTTCTTGTCCGACGACGGCGGCAGTTCTTCGCGTTCGCCCTCCGCCGCGACTTCCATGTTGCTGACGCCGGGCTCCAGCTCCAACAACTCCAACTGCTGGTTGGTCAGCTTCTCGCTGCCCGGTCCGTACTTCGCGATCCGCTGAAGTCGAAGCTTATCTTCCAGCAACTGGACCCTCAACTCGGAAAACTGCAGCCGCTGCGACATCACATCCAGCTGCCGCGATGTTGTGTCCAGCTTCTGGGATGTGGCATCCAACTGCTGCCTAAGTTGTGTAATGATCTCTGCTTCAGGAGAGGTCGAGTACGAATACACGAAAGGATTGAAGGGCGCACTCAAGATGCTTATTGAATAACAGAATCACACCTTACTTACAAGCGATATGTGCAGTGTTTACAGGGTATTTCGTGTAGTTCCAGATTCTTCTCCACTAACCTTGCGATACCATCGCCTGCGTCTTGTTTGTCCAAGATCAATCCCACCAAGAAGCAGTGCCAGCTCTTCGTGACTCAACATTATCTTGTTCTGCGCAGTGTCTGGCTCAGGCCAGTGAAAACGTCCTTTCTCAAGCCTTTTAGCACAGACCCATAGGCCACTTGTATCCCAGAAAATAATCTTCAACCGATTGCGTTGTGCATTCGAAAACAAAAAGAGATGGCCGCTCAAGGGATCGCACAACAAATGATCGCGGACCAGACCATACAGGCCAGTAAACCCTTTGCGCATGTCCCTTGCGCCCGTCGCCAGATAGATACGCGTAGCCGCGCCCACTCCGAACACGACTTACGCTCGTTCCAGAATGCGGACCAACTGCTCCAGTACTCCAGCATCGAATCCACGTTGCACTTCGATTCGGCGATCACGCGGAAGCAACACTGCCAGACCGCTCGTCCACTCGCGCTCCACGCGTGATGAACCCCTGGCTTGCTCGACCAGTCCCTCAGCTTGCTTCGCGCCCACGCCGTGCAGCTCCGACTTTACGCTACACAACTCCACTGCCACAAACTGTTGCTGGGGAGCCGTCGACTCAAGACGCGAACGCTTCAGATAGTAACTCAGCGTGCTGACCCCAACGCCGCGACTGAAACAAAACTCCCGACGGCCAAGGCCGCTCGCAGCATACTCCCGCAAAAGATCCTCCACCTCAGCACGACTCCGATGACGACCTACAACCTGCTCTGCTCTCATCACCTGAGTCAACCACAGCCGTCAGTCTAAAAACAGATGGGTTTGGTCATCCGTATACGATAAATTGGGGTTTTAACGCTTTTGTTCGCTGCACAAGAAAGGCACAATACTTGGTCTCCAACTTTGTAACCTATGATCTTCATAATATTTCTCCAAAAATAAAGGTTCAATTCCTAATGCCGGAACCTGAGCCAAAGGCACAATCGAGAGAAGCATGAGTGGCTCGACCGTACCCATGGCAAAGCCGACCATAAGTTCTTGGACGAGATTGCCAAAGGTGCTTCCCATTATACGTTCCATGATGGCTGGCGGAAACGCTGACCTTTTCCTATAAATCAACAGGCCTCGATCAGCGCAAATCGTGAGTTTAGGTGATTGATCATGGCAGTTGAGAATGCATCACGATTGATTCAAGATTTTGCTTTGGCACTTCAGCCGCTCGGGCTGACATGTGCCGTCTACCACGACCATCAACCTGCTCCGCACAAAGGCAAGCCCCTCCCCGCTGGTCGGTACTGGCTGCCGCACACGCAGAATCCGCGAACTCTCACTACAGGTTCGCTCTCAAACCTGTACTACCATTCGGCCAACCGGAGAATTCAGCCACTGTTTGGCAGGAAAGATTCTCCAACAGCGTTCTCCAGTACAGGTTGTTGTCGAAATTCGCGCAAACCGCCGCGAAAACCGTTAAAACTGGCGGTTATCTGGATGTTGTTGGAATATTGCAGACTTACTGGAGGATGCAGTCCCGAGCGAACCGCTCTCTGCCAAATTCCCTGCTAACAGGGAAAAATACAGGGAATTTCGTAAAAGCGGCCGACCTAATTCGGTAGATAGCAGCCGTAAACGCTTCATTTATGGTAACTTCTGCTGCCAAGAGCCGGTGTCGGCTTAAAATAAAACAGGGAATTATCAGGGGCGTATCAGGGAATTATCAGGGGCGTATCAGGGAATTATCAGGGGCGTATCAGGGAATTAAGTTCCCTGATCTGTTTTGAGCAATAATCAATCAAGTCAATTTGGGCTTGTTATCGGAATGCGGGCTGCGAGTAATCCAGCCAAGCTAGCCCTAAAGGCAGCGTGGACCTGCACTTTCAATCAGATCGAGTATTTGGACACTACGGGCATGGGGCTTCCTAATTGTTCGAGCTGAGGTCATCAATCGTTTCCAACGGAAAATACGTAAGCGATTCCGCCCGAACATCGAGCCAGCGATGACCCGTCTGGCCAAGGAACTTGGCACAGCCAATTGCGGATTTCGGGGGCGTGCGCAAGAAATTTCTTGACACTTATGGCTAATTTGCTAAAACAAGTTCGTACAACAGGTAAAACTGAGTTCACAATAGTGAACATGCCAACCAGGATCAACAAATCGTCTGCGCGCTCAATGGATATCCTGAGCCATATTGCCGCCAAGCACGATCCGGTCACCATTACCGAAATTAGTCATGCCCTCGGCATTCCCAAGAGCAGCGCTTTCGAACTCTTGTACACGCTGATCGAAAAGGGATATCTGGAATTTGCAGATCGCAACCTGAAAACCTTTAAACTCGGCATCAAGGTTTTTCAAGTTGGACTGGCCTTTCTGGCGCGCACGGACGTGCATCGCGAAGCCCGGCCGCTACTTGAGGCGCTGATGGCAAGCTGTAAGGAGACGGCATTTCTGGCCGTCGAAAGCAATGGCCAACTCGTCTATCTCGACAAAGTGGAGGGAACGTCCTCGGTCAGGACCTCTGCCACCCTAGGTTCGCGCAACCCAATGCATTGCACCGGGCTCGGCAAGGCCCTGCTCGCAGCCTACAGCGACAGCAAGGTAGAAGAGATCGTGCGCGCGGCGGGAATGCCCTCCAGGACGGAGTACACGATTACCAAACTGTCAGCCTTGCAGCGGGATTTGGAGACGACGCGGCAGAGGGGTTATGCAATTGACGATCGGGAGAGCGAGCGGGAGGTGTTCTGCGTGGCGGCTTCAATCTCGGACATGAGTGGAAGGCCGGTAGCCGCCATCAGTATTGCGAGCCTGGCGTCGAAGATGCTCGGTAATCCTCGCCGGGTGGCTAAATTCGGCAATCTCATCGCAGAAACGGCCCTAAGTATTTCCCGGCGAATCGGATTCACCGGCAGGCGCCTGTACCCGCAGCGTACTTTGGAGGTGGCGCGAGTCGCGTCGGGCGTGCGTTGATGTCTGGTTGGAGTCGAAAGCATTACAACGACGCCTTAGTCAATGAATGAACATGTAGGGAGGGAAAGTCCAATGGCCATTGAGAATGATGACAGGTCCTCGCCACCGTTGCTGGACGACAATGTTCAGGACCAGGTTGAAGGTAGCGATATCGCGAAAGTGGCCTTGGCCAGCGCTATCGGTACGATGATAGAGTTTTATGATTTCTTCATTTACTCCGTCGCAACGGCTCTCGTCTTCAACAAGATCTTCTTTCCAAACTATGATCCACTAGTTGGAACTCTCGTCGGGTATACAACTTTATTTATCGGCTATGGCGCTCGGCCGCTAGGCGGCATTATATTCGGCCATATCGGGGACCGGGTCGGCCGCAAGGCTGCACTCATGACGACCATTCTCCTCATGGGAGCCGGCACCGTTCTGATCGGTTTGATGCCATCCTATAACAAAATCGGGGTGCTTGCCCCCATCGGTTTGATCATACTGCGTATACTGCAGGGCATCGGCATCGGGGGAGAGTACGGCGGCGGCATATCGCTGACTGCGGAACACGCACCGGCGAACCGGCGCGGTTTTTACACTGCGCTGGTGAATATCGGAGTGCCCGCCGGCTTTCTTATTCCTATCGTACTGTTTTTCGGCCTGACGGCAGCGACCAGTGAGGCTGCCTTTATGTCCTGGGGATGGCGCGTGCCGTTTCTGTTCAGCATCGTCCTTGTCGGCCTCGGTTTTTTCATACGCACGCGCATTAAGGAAACGCCCGTATTTCGCCGCGTGCTGACCGCAGGAAATCGCGCCGCACTCCCCGTGGTCGAAGCCGTTCGCCTTCATAGTAGCGACATTCTGCTTGGCATTGGCGCCAAGATCGCCGAGAGCGGACTGTTCAACGTCTATGCTGTGTTTGCGATCACGTATTGTGTCACCAAGCTCGGTTTGCCCAGACAATTGGTCCTTAATGGCGTCCTTATCGGCTGTGCCTTGGAATGCCTGGCCCTGCCCTTCTTCGGCGCGCTGTCCGACCGGATCGGCCGGCGCCGAGTTTATATCGGGGGCATGGTGTTCCAGGCTCTTCTTGCCTATCCGTTCTTTTTGATGCTTGACAGCAGGCAGGCCGGCCTTATCTGGCTGGCAATCTCGTTCGGTCTGGCGCTCGGCCACGGTTCGGTGTACGCGGCGCAGGCGGCATTCTTCTCCGAATTGTTTACCACCCGCGTCCGCTACAGTGGACTGTCCTTGGTCCACCAGTTCGGCGCGCTTCTTGGTGGTGGTGCATCTCCGCTCATCTGCACCCTGCTTCTCACGAAATACGGTTCCTGGCCGATGGTGGCCGGCTATATGGTTGCGGCGAGTGCCTTGTCGGCGGTCTGTACGTTGGGTCTCAGGACGCGGGAGATCGTCTGAGCGCGCGAACATGGCCTAAGCCGAGTTGCGGTCTGTAAATCCACCACATACCGTGGAATTAAAGCAGCTGATTCGGATTCACCGGTAGGCGCCTCTACCCGCAGCGTGCTTTGGAAGGAGGCGCCAGTCGTGTCGGGTGTGCGTTGAGGTCTGGTTGGAGGAATGGAGGGAGGAGCGCGTGTTCAAACAGAGAACTGCCTTCGATCGGTTGAGACGGCAGCCTACCTGCACTGCACACGCCAAGAGATCTAATGCTTGTGATCACAATTGATACTGGAACTACAAACACTCGGGCAAAAGTTTGGCACGATGATCGGGTCATCTCCGAATCCTGCGCTGAGGTGGGTGTACGAGACACCGCAATTACCGGCAACAAGCAAAAACTCCAAGCTGGCATCAAAAATGCCATCCTGAAGGCTGCTGCTATTGCTGGAGTCGATCTTTCCAGTATTGGGCTGATTGTGGCGTCGGGAATGATCACCTCCAATATCGGGCTCTTCGAAGTTCCGCACGTCTCTGCTCCCGCAGGTATTGAAGAACTGGCCGAAGGACTTGTCCAGAGCTGCATTCCGGAGGTCGCCCTGCGACCTATCTGGTTCGTACCGGGAATTAAGAACAGTATCCCCGAGGTAAATCTCGCCACCTACGAGGCCATGGATATCATGCGGGGAGAAGAGTCCGAGGTTTTCGGGCTTATTGAGAAGACGAGCCTGCAAGGACCAGCTATCTTCATCTTTCCGGGGTCGCACTCGAAATTCGTCACCTTGGATGCGAACAATCGAATCACGGCATGCGTGACCACGTTGGCCGGAGAACTGCTGGACGTCATCACCGGTCACACCATCCTGGCAAGCGCCGTGGCCAACTCGTTTGCGCACGAACTGGATGAAGCCATGCTTTTGGAGGGAGCACGCTGCTGTGCCGCCGTGGGACTGGGCCGGGCATGTTTTTCCGTGCGCATCCTTGAGCAGTTCGGCGGGACTACGGCAGAACAGAGGGCCAACTTCCTGCTCGGCGCCGTGTTGGGACAAGACATTTTCGCCCTGAAGCAAAGCAGCGCCATCCAGCTGAGGCCGGAAATACCGGTTGTGATCACTGGGAAGAAGGTTATGAAGCAAGCCTTCGCCGCCCTGATCAGGAGTGATCGCTTTTCCCGGGGAGAAATCGTTGTAGTGGACGACCACCTGACGGGCGATCTGGCTGGCTTGGGTGCAATGGCCGTAGCGCGTGAGCGTGGTCTCATGCTCGAGTCTCAGTCAAAGTCTGACGTTGGCCTGTGAAGTCTTCACCGTGCGGCATAAGCGATCGAATCGCGCTGCCGACGCGGAGCACGAGAGAAGATCAGTGACATTTTTGACAAGCGATGAGGAGAAGCATCATGCGTATGAAAACTAGAACAATAGCCTTGTTGGGATTAGTAGTTGCAATGATGGGATACCTTGCAACCAACGCTGCCCATGCCGATGAAGTGAAAATCGGCGCGATTGCGGCCCGCACCGGAGACAATGCGGCGCTGGGAGAATGGCAACGAAATGGCGCTAAGATGGCGGTCGACGAGATCAACGCCAGCGGCGGAATCAATGGCACTAAGCTCGAGCTGGTACTGGAGGACTCGCAGGGAGTTCCGGCGCAGGCTGTCGCCGCACTCAACAAGCTCATCTACCGGGACCACGTGGCTGCAGTGATAGGAGATGCACAAAGTTCCCCGTGTCTTGCCATGTTGCCGGTGATCGCCAGAGCGCAGATACCTATACTTCCGCAGGGCACCAATGTCGCTATCACCGAGCAGAAAAATGCCTGGGTGTTCCGGACGCGCGCCAATGACGCCATCAAGTTCGGCTCTCTCGGAGACTTTCTGTTCGCCAAGATGAAGTACACCAAGATTGCTGTTTTCCACGACTCCGCAGATTACGGCTTGGGCGGCTCAAAGGCAATTCAGGCGGCGCTTGACCACAAGGGTATTCGGATACTGACGGACGAGTCGTGGACTCCCGGCGATAAAGATTTCAGTTCGCAACTGATCAATATCAAAAAGCTTAATCCGCAAGCGCTGGTCATAGTCGGGCCTATGGTCGACATGGGACTGATCATGAAGCAGGCCCGCCAGATGGGGATCAAAGCCCAATTTGTCGGGGGAGCTGGTATTGAGTCGGATACCACGCAAGGCGCGGCCGGGGGGGCTGCCGAGGGCGTCATCTTTGCCGCGGGCTTTATTCCTGCCAATCCTAATCCTAAGGTGCAGGCATTCGTCAAGAAATACGAGCAACTGTACAAGAGTACGCCGAATGATTTCGCCGCGACGGGTTACGACTCCATCTATTTGCTGGCCGACGCCATTAAGAACGGCGGCAAGGCGAAACCTCAAGCGCTGCGCGATGCGTTACGTTCGTCCAAGTACGCCGGGGTTCAGGGAACCTTCAATTTTGACGCCGCCGGAGAAGGGCTGCACGAAATGCAGTTCGGGAAGGTGGTCAACAAGGTGCCCACGTCATTTACGCCGGGCAAGTAGATATCCCGCAGCCCAAAGGAAAACGGAAGATGGCTGAGGCGATGAAGGTGTATTTATGGATCACGCCGTAACGCTGGTGGAACTAGTGATGGGGGGCTTGGCTATTGGCAGTGTGTATAGCCTTGTGGCGCTGGCCCACTCGCTGATCTGGAGTGGCGTGAGGGTCGTAAATTTCGCCCAGGGCGAGGTCTTTATGTCCGCCCCCTTCATCGCTCTGACCGTCCTGATGGGAAGTAACCTGCTGTCCAAGCAGTCGTTCGTGATATCTATCCTAGCCGGGGTGGGCGCTGCATCGCTGGTAGGACTGGCGCTCTATCTCGGCGTAATAGCTCCCACCGCAAAACATGGATTTCTGTATGTGATCGCAGGCTGCGTCGGAGGCTCCGTCCTAATTCAGAACATCGCCATCCTGATCTGGGGATCGACCGGCGTTCAATTTCCATCTTTCCTATCGACGGAGCCGATCAAGATTGGCCCGTTTCTTCTGGTTCCCCAAGACCTCTGGATTATGGCCATAAGCCTGGTTGCGATGGGGGCTCTTTACCTCTTTCTCGCTAAGACTCGAATTGGCACCGCGATGCGAGCAGCGGCGCAGAATCGTAGCGTCGCCGGCCTTATGGGAATCAGTCACAGCTTGACGGATTCTCTGACGATCATGGTGGCAAGCAGCCTTGCCGGGTTGGCTGGAGTACTACTTGCTCCGAAGTTTTACGTGACCCCTCAGATGGGCACCATTATCAGTTCGAAGGGCTTCAGCGCGGCCGTCCTCGGGGGATTCGGCAATATCCCCGGAGCCGTGATTGGCGGGCTCCTCTTGGGAGTGCTTGAAAACCTCTCCGCCGGCTTCATCTCCTCGGAGTACAAGGATGCGACGGCCTTCATCCTGATGATATTCATCCTGATGGCAAGACCTGGTGGCATATTCGATGCCGGAAAAGGCCGACGGGCATGACACTGAAGGCAACGCACGCGCTGTACACGAACTATTGCTCGTATTGTTTTCTAGCCGTCATCATGGTTGTCCCGCTTGTCTTCACGAACCCATATTTCTCGCACATCCTGATTCTCGGGGGTATCTACATCATCCTAGCCTTGGGGCAAAACATTGTTACCGGCTATTGTGGACAGATCCACCTTGGAATGGCGGGATTCTATGCCATCGGTTCTTACACTTCGGCAATTCTTTGTACGCGGCTTGGCGTGAGCTTCTGGCTCGCCTTGCCTCTTTCGGCTGCGGCTGCGGCGATTGCGGGCATTGTAGTAGGGTTGCCTGCGCTCAAGGTTCGAGGCGGCGTTTACCTGGTTTTGGTCACGGTCAGCTTTGCAGGCATCATACAGGTCATCTTGAACCAATGGGTCAGCCTCACCAAGGGCCCTATGGGAATCGTCGGAATCCCTGCGCCACGCATTGCAGGTTTCGAGATCAGTAGCCTGGTTCAGTGGTTCTATCTCACCTACTTCTTTGTAGTTCTAGTAACTCTGTTTTCCACCAGACTTGTGCACTCCAGGATTGGCCGTAGCTTCGTGGCTGTACGAGAAAGCGAAACGTCGGCCCAGAGCATCGGCATCAACCTGGCGTTCTACAAAGTCCTGGCCTTTCTCATCTCCGCCGCCCTCGCCGGGCTGGCGGGTGCTATCTATGCGCACTACATGACAACCATCAGCCCGGATGTTTACGGTTTCAACCTGTCCGTGCTGGTGCTGATGATGATCGTGGTCGGCGGCATATCCAGTATTCCCGGTTCCATTCTAGGGGGAGTCACACTTGCGATCGTGCCAGAACTGCTTAGGGCTTTTGGCAGTTTTCAAATGATTGTTTATGGGCTGGGCATTATCCTGTCCACGATCTTCCTGCCCTCGGGCCTGCTGGCCCTGGGCGTGAACTCAATTCAATTCTTTGGCAATAAGCTCTCCCAGAAAACGTCGGCTCCGTGAGTTTGATAATGCTTAGCGTCTCATCAGTCACAAAAAAATTCGGCGGCTTGGTAGCCCTTAATAATGTCGACTTAAAGGTCGAGCAAGGAGAGATTCGCGGCTTGATCGGGCCGAACGGGTCTGGAAAGACGACGCTATTCAATGTCATAACCTGCTACGAGCAAGCGACGTCAGGCTCGGTGTCCTTCAGGGGGCGCGACGTGACCGGTTGCGCGCCTTACCAGATTTCTCGAGCGGGCGTCGCTCGAACCTTCCAACACATTGAGCTTTTTAAGGGAATGACGGTGTTGGACAATGTACTTACCGCGGCGCAATGCCATTCTAAGGCGAGGCTTGGAGGGGTCACGTTCGGCTTCCCTTTGGTACGGCGCGAAGATGCAAGGTTGAAAGACATTGCCCTTCAGCAACTAGAATTTGTCGGCATCGCGCAATACAAGGAGGAGCCCGCACACAGCCTGGCCTATGGCCTACAACGACGGCTGGAGATCGCGCGGGCTCTAGCCACGCAGCCCGCACTCCTGCTTCTCGACGAGCCTGCGGCCGGGATGAATCCTACGGAGAAACAACAGCTCATTCAACTGATCAAGCGGATCAGTGAATCTGGCATTACCGTCATCATTATCGAGCACGACATGCGGGTAGTGAGCGATCTTGTTGACCGAACCACGGTTCTCGACTCAGGGGTCAAAATCTGCGAAGGTACTCCCGCCGAAGTACAGAACGACGCTGCGGTCATCGCGGCGTACCTGGGGAAAGACGACCTCGCGACCAAGCCCACCGGGGCGGTGAGCATTGCTGGGGTGGTCGGTGATAGTAAAGGGCCTTTCTCGCCGTCGCCGCAGCCGCGAACCTGCGCGCTCGCGCTGAAACTCATTAACAGCTTCTATGGGAATGTGCGGGTTCTCAAAGATATCAGTTTTAGTTTGCAAGAAGGAGAGTTCGTCGCTGTGATCGGCGCTAACGGCGCTGGAAAAACAACGCTGTTAAAGACCATCTCGGGAATGCTCGCGCCCAGATCCGGTCACGTCACTTATCTGGGCGAGGAAATCACTGGCATGAGATCCGACCGGATTGTGGCGAGGGGGCTCGTATATGTCCCTGAAGGGAGAGGCATCTTCCCGGCACTCACGGTGTTGGAAAACTTGATGATGGGTGCATTTCTGCGAAAGAATCGCACCGAAATTAACCATGATCTCGAGAAGGTCTTTACGATTTTTCCGCGGCTAAAGGAGCGTATTCGGCAAGCGGGCGGTTCGCTCAGCGGTGGCGAACAACAGATGCTTGCTATCGGCAGGGCAGTCATGAGCAAACCGAAGGTGTTGTTGCTCGACGAGCCCTCCATGGGACTTTCGCCGAAGCTGGTGGTCGAGGTGCTAAGCACGGTGAAAAGCTTGCACGGTGCTGGCCAGACGATCCTGCTGGTAGAACAGAATGCCAAGGCGGCCCTTAGCGTTGCCGAAAGAGGGTTCGTCTTGGAGGTAGGCCAACTGGTGCTGGAAGGCGCTGCGGGAGAAGTCCTCGGTGATCCGAGTGTAAAAACGGCTTACCTTGGGGGATAAGTTATGCTTGCCGAAACAGTCGTAACTACAATCAAAGAAACCGGTGTAGTAGCGATCCTGCGCGGGATCGCCGTCGATTCAGTAATGGAGACAGTAGCGGCTCTCTACAGCGGAGGAATAAGGGCAGTGGAAATAACGTTCAACACAGCGAGCGCCTGCGACATGATTCGGCAGATCGCACGGGAATACTGCGGCAAACTGCATGTCGGCGCCGGCACAGTTCTCAACAAGAAATCCGCGCTGCAGGCCATCGAGAGTGGCGCTGAATTCGTACTGGCGCCCAACACGGACACCGAAGTGATCGCTACCGTCAAGAAACATGGAATAGCGATGATTCCGGGAGCGTTTACTCCGACGGAAATTCTGCGCTGTCATGATTCCGGCGCCGACATGATCAAAGTGTTTCCAGTTTCATCCGTCGGGCCGCAATACATCAAGGACCTGAGGGGCCCATTCGGCGATCTCCGGTTGCTGCCAGTGGGTGGGGTGGATTTGACGAACGCTGGCGCTTTCCTCAAGGCCGGCGCTGATGCCATAGGGGTCGGCAGCAGCTTGGTTCGTCGAGACCTTACGTCGAGAAAGGATTTCCATGGGATTGAGGCCCTCGCCGGCGAGTTTCTCCAGGCTGTCAGAGAGGCAAAGGGCTCGGTCTCAACCACCAATGCGTGATCAATAACTAAATTTTATAGCGAGGAGGATACTACAATGAAAAAGATAATCAACGCTCATGCAAACTCAGACCAGAACCTCATTGCGAAGTTCCGCGAGATGGAAGGTGTGCTGAGCCTGTCCTGTGTCGTGGCCGATGCGCAAGACCGGGACAACGTGATGAGGAGCTACATGAAGCCTCGCACGGTTCACAAGAAAATTATCGGTCCAGCTTTTACCGTGAAGCTTACAGCCGGCGACCTGATTGACTACCTGGACGTATTTAGGCAGATCAAGGCAGGAGACGTGCTTCTAGTCGATGCTTTTGGGGAGACGGAAACTTCCGTGTTGGGCGGTCTCATGTGCGGTCTCTGTCGCGCAGCCGGGGTGGTGGGCGCTGTCGTCGACGGTTCTGTTCGCGATACAGACGAAGCAAGGATGCTGGAGTTCCCTGTGTATTCGAAAGCAGTCGGACCGCGGTCGACTCACTCTCCTGGATCGCAGAGAATGGAGCCCTACGAGTTCAATACTCCCATTGTCTGCGCCGGGGTCGCGGTTAATCCCGGAGATCTCATCGTTGCCGACGAGATCGGGATAACGGTTGTTCCGCAACGGGATTTGGCTAGGGTCTATGAAAAAGCGAAGCAGCAGGCCGCGGTGGAAGAGGCAGCCCGCAAGGAAATACTGAAGGGCAAGACTATCGAGGAGCTTCTCGCTCAATTCGGGCGTCTCTGAAAGCTCGTGTGGAATAGGAGGCCCTTCCGGCTCTGTTGAGTTAAAGGAAGGGCCTCTGGGGCGGCGCTTGCCGTGAAGGCGAGGACGGCCGCGGTAAAAGGTCGGACGGAAATTCCAGTGCGCACACATAGGAGGAGAAAGTGAAGAATCGTGTAAACATGATGGTTGTTCTGTTTTCGTTGGTGATCAGCTTTCTTGCGGCCGGCTGTCGCTCCGGAAGCGATACCAGTGGACCCATACGAATTGGGCAGACAGTGGCCTTGACGGGAGAAAGAACTTCCATCGGGGAATACCTAGCCGCTGGCGCAAAGATGGCGGTCGACGAAATCAACGCTGCCGGCGGAATCAAGGGTCGCAAGGTGGAACTGATCCAGGAAGACTCAGACGACACGAATCCGGCGATGGTCAATGCCTATAATAAGGTATTAAGCGCCAAACCCGTTGCCATTTTATGCAATGATGTCAGCACTCAGAATCTCGCAATTGCGGCGATTGCGAACAAAGAAAAGATGCCGACCTTTGTCGGAGGAACAAGCCCGGTACTTCTTCAGGGCAATGACTGGTTCTTCCGCTTCCGCCCCTCGGACGTCCTGGCCGCTCAGGCCTCTGCCAGATTCGCCGTGCAAACGCTAGGAAAAAAGAAAGTAGCGATTGCGCATCTGACCGATGACTTCGGAATGGCTGGCCGGAATTTTCTAACCAAGTACGTCACTGACTTTGGCGGTACGGTCGTAAGCGATGAATCGTATAATCGGCTGGATAGAGATTTTACGGCTCAATTGGAGAACATTCGCAAATCTGGCGCCGAGGTTATCATCAACTGGGCGGACACATATACAGCCGCAACGATGATGCGTCAAAACAAGCAGCTCGGCATTAATCTCCCTCTGATCGGCTCGGCCGCTCATGGCACGCCGACAACGAGCAAGCTTGCTGGCGAAGCTGCCTATGGAGTCTACGTGGTTATGGATGGAGTCGTTGCCCAGGTCAAGGATCCGAAGGCCGAGGAGTGGGTCAAGCGTTTCAAGCAGCGCTATAACAAAGAGCCGGAATTCAATGCCACCGCCGCATACGATGCAATTTTCCTTATCAAGCAAGCGATTGAGAACGCGAACGGCGCAACCGACAATGAATCCATTAAGAAAGGCATCTTCGCTATCAGGGGCTACTCGGGAATCGCCAATATCTTTAAGTACGAAAATAACGGCGAAGGCCCCCGCCAGGTCGTCATTGCTCAAATCCAGGCGAACGGGCCAATCGTGAAAGAAGCGGTCAAAACCGAATAGGTGCATGGACCTAGGCAGGCGAAAAGCCATCTGGTTGGCGCCTGCCTGTTTGCCGACAGAGGGTTTGCTGTTATGTTGCAACTGCTGATCAATGGGCTGGCGATGGGCGCTATTTACGCGCTCGTGGCTCTCGGCATAGTTGTAATTGCCAATGCCGTGAATGTAGTTAACTTCGCTCAAGGCGAGAACCTGATGCTTGGCGCCTTTGTCGCAGCGACCCTGACACTGACGTTCAAACTGCCGATTCTTGCCGCCTATGTAATTTCGGTGATTGTCCTTGCTTTTTATGGATACGTTTTCCAACGGCTTGCGTATTACCCTTTACGGCAGAAACCTTTTATCACGATCATCATCAGCACGATTGGCGTCAGTATGTTCCTGAAGAATATCGCGCGCATCATTTGGGGAGCGCAGCCGCTCTATTTCTCCGGCCTGTTTGGGGAAAAGTCGATCATGATTGGACGCTTTGCGGTCAATCCGCAGCACTTGCTTATCTTGGGCATTACGGGCGTCCTGTTTCTGTTCCAGCACTACTTCTTCAATCGCACTTACCTGGGAAGAAAAATGCAAGCAACGGCACAGGATCAGGAAGCCGCTGCTTTGATGGGCATCAAAGTATCGCGCATGATTGCCTTCACGTTTATCTATAGTTCCATGCTAGCTGCCTTGGCTGGGGTGCTTCTGGCACCAGTCTTCTATGTGTCGGCCGACATGGGAGGCATGTTGGGGCTTAAGGCGTTTGCGGCCAGTATAATCGGCGGGTTCGGTTCGGTTCCCGGGGCGATCCTCGGCGGGCTTTTCCTGGGAATTGTGGAAATACTCTGTGCAGCATACGTATCTTCTCTCTACAAAGATGCGTTTGCCTTTATCGTCCTGATTCTCGTGCTCGCTCTGCTGCCTCGAGGCCTGTTTGGCGAGAAGATTTCTACCAAAGTCTAGGCCTGGAGGGAAGGAGTAAAAACGATGAAAAACCGACTGCTACAAAAGCTGGCATGGGCTCTGTTACTGGGTGTTTTGCTGGTATTACCGCACCTTCTGCCCAACAATTACTACCGCGGAGTGGTGAATCTATCGCTGATTTACGCGATCGTAGCGATGGGGCTTAACTTCATCTATGGCTATACAGGCTACATCTCGTTTGCGCAGGCCGGCTTCTTCGGTGTCGGCGCATACACTTCCGCGCTGCTGGTGGTTGATGCTCACTGGGGCTTCTGGTCTGCCCTTCCCATCGCCGGGCTGGCCGCTGCAGCTTGCGGCGTGGCGATTGGTATTCCCGCGCTGAAGCTTTCGAGCCATTACCTAGCTATGGCAACGATCGGCTTTGGAATCATCATACAGATGGTGATGCAGAACTGGGAACGGCTGACTCACGGGGCGTCCGGCGTCCATGATATCCCGAGCATCACTATAGGAACTTACAACGTCGACAGCGCCGTTGGGCAATATTATTTCCTGCTTGGGTTCCTGGCACTGGCCATGTTTGTGACCTGGGCGATCGACAACTCGAAGTTGGGACGCTCCTTCAAGGCGGTACGCGAAGATGAGATTGCCGCCAGTTCCGCCGGTATTGATCTGACATTTACGAAAGTGTTTTCGTTTGCCTTGTCGGCATTCTTCGGAGGTGTCGGAGGCAGCCTATATGCTCATACTTCGTCGTACATAAGTCCCGACACGTTTTCATTCGATCAATCAATAGTGTTGTTTACCATGGTACTCGTGGGCGGCGCAGGCACCGTGTGCGGTCCGGTGATCGGGGCCATCGGTCTCACGTTGGCCCCGGAGTTACTGCGCTTCTTAAAAGAGTATTACATGGCGCTGGTCGGCGTAGGCATCGTCCTGATCATGATCTACATGCCGCAGGGAGTTGTCCATCTCTTCAGTCAGGACGGCAGAGTTGGACGCTGGCTGCAGAGTGTCAAGCAGCGGAGCACCCGGTAGACGGTGGTTATGGTTGCGGGAGTCGGAAGGTTTGGGTCATGGCTGAAGAAACTTACGCGGCACGACACGGTTCAGTGCAGGTAAATTCGGACGGCGGTGATGGGCCGCCTTTACTGCAACTTGACAATGTCTCGATGATATTTGGGGGGCTTCGGGCTGTAGACCGGCTGACCCTCGAGGTTTGCACGGGGAAAATACATGCGCTAATTGGTCCGAATGGAGCGGGAAAAACCACCGTCCTGAATATTATTAGCGGGTTCTATAAGCCCACAGAAGGCCTGGTCCGATTCAACGGCCAGACGATTCAGGGGTTCGATTCAGCCAAGATCGCTGGCATGGGAATGGCGCGCACGTTTCAGAACGTCCGGCTGTTCAAAGAGCTTACGGCGTTGGAAAATGTGCAGATCGGCATGCACCGAATTATCAAGGAAGGGCTCGCTGAAACCGTGTTTCGGACACCGGCTTTTAGGCGGGCGGAACTCCGATCGGCCGAGAAGGCCAAGGAACTGCTCGCCGAAATCGGTCTGCAGGACAAAGCAACGGTGAAAGCCAGAAATCTGTCTTACGGACAACAAAAGTTGATCGAAATTGCGCGAGCGCTGGCACAGGATCCGAAACAGATCTTGCTAGATGAACCAGCCGCTGGCCTCAATGAAACCGAAACGACGGACCTGGTGCATCTGGTCCGAATCGTGCGCGATCGCGGCATTACGATCTTGCTCATCGAGCACAACATGAATTTCGTAATGAGCTTGGCAGATCGTATCACGGTACTTAACTTCGGTCGCAAGATCGCGGACGGAGCGCCGGGTGAGATTGTGTCAAATGAAGAAGTGATTCAAGCATACCTGGGAAGGAGGCCATCCCTACGATCAACGTAGCAGAAATCGACGTCTTCTACGGAAAAGTGCAGGCACTGAAGCGAGTTAGCCTATCCATTCAAACTGGAGAGCTGATTACGCTGATCGGGGCGAACGGCGCCGGCAAAACAACGGTTTTGCGCACCATTTCCGGGCTGCAGCGACCCTCAAACGGGACGGTGGAATTCCTCGGTCAGAGTATCGCGTCGCTGCGCCCAGAGGAGATCGTGGCCAGAGGAATTTCCCACGTGCCTGAAGGACGGCGCGTATTCCCGGGGCTTACCGTGCTGGAGAATCTGCAGATCGGAGCTGCGCCCTGGTACAACGGAACTGGCAGTCTCGAAAGCGAACTCACAAAAGTATATGAATTGTTTCCCCGGCTCAAGGAACGCTCGCAGCAGCTGGCCTGGAGCCTTTCAGGCGGAGAACAACAGATGCTTGCAATCGGGCGAGCCCTGATGGCCCGTCCAAAGCTGCTCTTGCTTGACGAGCCTTCTCTGGGGTTGTCGCCTGTGCTAGTCGAGCAGGTGTTTCAAACTCTAAAGCTAATAAACGAACTGGGAGTGACCATCCTGATCGTCGAACAGAATGCTTTTATGGCTCTCGAGATCGCTGACCGTGGTTATGTCATCGAGAATGGTCGAATAGTTCTCAGTGAGGCGGCTGAGGCATTGCGTAACAATCCAAGAGTAAAGACTGCGTATCTTGGCGGATAACATTGAGGGGTTGAGCCTTTGCGAAACTTTAAAGTTTATGTAAGTGACTACGACTATCCCGACTTGGCTATTGAAAGAGATATTCTCGAACCCATTGGAGCTGACGTCATCGGGCTGCAATGCAACGACGGTGCAGGCTTGGCCGAGCAGGCCGCCGACGCTGATGCAATCCTCCAGCAGTATGCCAAGATAGACCGCGATACTATTAGCAAGCTGAAGAAGTGCAAGGTGATCTGCAGGTACGGCTCCGGAGCCGACATCCTAGACATAGGCGCCGCGTATGAACATGGGATTCTGGTCACAAACGTTCCCGACTATTGCCTTGATGAGGTGGCGGATCACAATCTTGCCATGGGGTTGATGCTGATTCGACGCATCCCCATGTATGACAAGGCCACTAAAGCGGGCCGCTGGCATTGGAGCGAATCGGGAGGGCCAATCTACCGTTTCCGAGAGATGACTTGGGGACTAATTGGCTACGGCCGGATCCCACAGAACCTGGCGCGCAAGGTTCAGGCGCTCGGATTCACGCTTCAGGCATATGACCCGTTTGTCTCTGGCGACTTCATGTTCTCAACGGGGGCAAGAAAGGTCGAGTTGGACGTGTTGGTGAGCACCTCAGATGTAGTGTCCGTCATGTGTCCGTTTACCCAGGAGACATTCCATATTATCGACGAAAGGGTGCTCCGCATGATGAGGCCCCATACCGTGCTGCTCAATTGCACCCGTGGCAAACTTGTCGACAACAAGGCCTTGTACAGAGCCCTGACAGAGGGCTGGATTGCGTCCGCCGGACTCGACGATCCAGAGGAAGAACCTGCCAAGCTCAAGCATTGGTCTCCAGCCTCAAACCCACTGTTCAGCCTGGACAACTGTGTGATTACGCCGCATGCCGCTTACGTTTCCGAACGGTCGCTCAAAGAATGTCGTCGGGTAGCAGCTGAAAACGCGAAGGCCGTGCTGCTCGGGCAGCCACCGCCGAATCCACTGAAAAGGTGATCTTGGGACTGACACACTCCCCGCTTCCGTGTCGGGGGCTCCAGCCAGCATTTTTCTATTTGTCTGCTGGAATGTGTCGCTGTATTGCAGTATCGCCGCTAGCACGACTAAGAGCGCAGGGGCGTCAAGCAGCTTTGGTTGAGGGTTATGGGTCGCGCGGAGAAACAACGGATGAGATTGCATCCAGTTAGCATCAGGCTCGAAGGAGGCGATTATGCGCTTCCAAAGATGTTTTGGGTTGAGCAACATTTTGACCGGACGAAGGTCGACAATGTGTCACAGACGCTTCGTTCGGAAATAGATCTGAAGGTTTTCCCAGAAACCGTTCGAGGGAAGAAAATAGCAGTCGCTGTTGGCAGTCGTGGGATAGACAATCTTGCCCTCATTACGAGAACTGTCCTGGACCGCCTGAAATCATTGCGAGCTGCCCCCTATATCGTTCCCGCGATGGGGAGCCACGGTGGTGCTACGGCTGCGGGACAACGGGCGGTTCTGGCTGCATATGGCATCACAGAGCAGTCAATGGGCGTTCCAATCTGCGCATCAATGGACACCCTCCAAATAGCGGAAATGGAGGATGGAATGCCCGTATTTTGTGATCGCATGGCGTTGGAGGCGGATGGAATTGTCCCAATCAATCGCATCAAACCCCATGCCGATTTTAAGGCTGACTATGAGAGCGGTCTTGTGAAAATGATTGCTATCGGCCTTGCAAAACATAAAGGGGCAACCGCTGTTCACAATTATGGTTTTGATCGTTTTTGCGATCTGCTTCCGAAAATAGGGAAGGTGATTCTGAAGAATGTCCCGATCCTATTCGGAGTAGCAATTCTCGAAAATGCCTATGATGAGACCATGCACATCGAAGTTGTTCCCCGCGATCAGATTCTTAATAGGGAAAAAGAGTTACTATGCCGGGCAAAAGCAAATCTGGCAAGGCTCAATCTCTCATCGATCGACGTGCTGATCATCGAAAAGATCGGAAAGGAAATTAGTGGCGAAGGCATGGACCCCAATGTAACAGGTCGCCCAGGCTCTGGCCTGCCTGGGTTCGACGCGCCTCCTGTTCAGAAGATTGTAGTACTTGGAATTAGTGGGAAGTCGCACGGGAATGGGGTAGGAATCGGGATGGCAGACATTACGACACTTCGCTGCGTGAGCCAAATCGATTTCAGTGCTATGTACGTGAATGCGATCACGTCTACTCTCCTAGAGCCGGCAAAGATTCCGGTGACTGTGAACACCGACAGAGAAGCCATAGACATAGCTTTGAGAACCTGCACTCGAGTAACTCCTGAAACGATCAGAGTCGTGCGCATCAAGAGCACGCTAGATCTCCACCAGATTCAGATTTCGGAATCCTACCGACAAGAGATATGTGAGCGCGACAATCTGTCTGTAGTCGCCGGACCACAACAACTCCAGTTCACCGAAGATGGATGGCTAATCTGAGTGGTGTCTGCACCCCACGACGTGGATAGCACCAAGCTGTTTGGCCTCTTTGCTGAATTCCCATCATTAGCGAAAACGCCCTATTGTGGTACGCAATAATTTCGTCCGGCATTCGCAATACAAAGAAAAAGCTGCCAGTTGCGCGCCGACCATCGAGTCTTTGGTGGTACCTTCCTTTTTGGGAAACGGGCATTGGGTTCGTGAGGAAACTTCTTTTCATCTTGGCTAGCCCGTGCCATGGTGAACGGTCATGTCCCATTTCCGGTGCGATGTTCTACGGGTTGTCTCCGTGTTCTGCAACCTGATCCTCGATCTTGGGCGTTTGGTACGAACGGCCGTTCGTTCGCGCGCGGCTCTGAGTGCAGAGATCTTGTTCCTGCGAAAGCAGTTGGCCTTCTATCAGGAACATGAGGTCAAGCCGCGCAGGCTTACAGATTCGGCCAGAGCGGCCCTGCTTGCCTTGTACCGCTTGTTCAACTGGCGGGACGCCTTGGTGATTGTCAAACCCGAAACGCTGATTCGCTGGCACCGGAAGGGGTTCCGGTTATTCTGGCGTTGGAAATGCCGGTCTGGGAGGCCGCGACTGCCTCAGAATATCCGCCAGCTCATAGCTCAGATGGCACTGGAGAACCCGACCTGGGGACAGGCGCGGGTGGCAGCAGAATTAATGTTGAAACTGGGAATCTGGGTGTCTCCGCGAACGGTACGAGCATATTGGCCGCCGGAGCCGGAACGGCGAGGCCCCAAAACGGTTTCCTCGCAGCGGTGGAAGAACTTTGTCCATAACCACGCCCGTGCAATTCTGGCCTGCGATTTCCTGGTGGCAGTTACAGCAGGGTTCCGCATCCTTTACGTTTTCGTCGTGTTGGAGGTGGGAACTCGGCGGATCGCGCATTTCAATGTAACGGCGCATCCCACGGCTGAATGGACCCTGCAACAGTTCCGTGAAGCGATTCCCAGTGATCATGCCTATTGTTTCTTAATCCATGATCGAGACACAATTTACTCCGCCGAACTGGACCAAGCCGTGGAGGCGATGGGAGTCAAAGTCCTGAAGACTCCCGTGCAGGCCCCACAAGCCAATGCCTTTTGCGAACGGCTGATCGGCACGATGCGACGCGAATGCCTCGATTTCCTGATTCCGCTCAACGAGCGGCACCTCCGGGGGCTACTCAGAAAGTGGGTTGCCCATTACAATGGCGGGCGCCCACACTCCAATTTGGGACCAGGTATTCCCGAGCCCTATGCCGGGTTGCCAGTTCTTCCGCAACCAACCAGGCATTGGTGGCCCGAAGGGCATCGGGTCCGCGCCGCAGCCATTCTCGGTGGACTGCATCACGAATACCGCTGGGAGAAGATTGTCGCCTGAGGAAATACACATGAAGAGACGTCGCACCCTGATCACCTCACCGCTAGAATGGCAAATGACGGCGGCCCCAGTGCCGCCGCCGGCCATCCCGGTCTTAGCCGAACGCGGCGGCACGCAGCTGAAGACACCGCGTCCGACAGTACTAGTCGACACCCGCGAGCAGAACCCGTTTGATTTCTCCCGCTTTGAAACTTGGTTCTCCGGAGTCGAAAGGAAGGCGCTCAAGCTGGGTGACTACTCGGTGGTCGGCTTGGAGGATCTCTGTGTGGTGGAGCGAAAGGACCTGTCTGACCTTGTGCACTCGTTTACGGCTGAGCGTACTGTTTTCGTTCATCGTCTCCGGCTGATGAGCCACTGTCCACATCGCCTGCTGGTGATCACTGCTCCGCTTAGCCAAGTGAAGTCCCCATATCCAAATGCCGGAGTCAATCCCAACCGCATCACACAATCCTTGATCGCCACGCTTGCCGGGCTGCAGGTTCCTTTCTTGTGCACCGAGACCCACGAACTCGGCGAGGAGATAGTGGCGTCGTATCTCTATCAAGTTCATCTCTACCACTGGCTCGAAATCAACGACCACGGTCGCTTTCTCGCGGACAACGATCTCTAAGAAGAATGGCACTTGGGCGAGGTTCAATAGTGTCGCCGTCGGACGAAATATTTGCGCACCACAGTGGGTTTTGCTGTCTCGCTCGGGGCAGGTTTACGGGGTGAACGGAACGCCAGCTATCGCGACCCTGGCACATGAAGGGAAGATAATCTCCGACCACATCATCAGGATAAAGCCCAATGAACGGCCGAGCATTCGGGTGGGCTACCTATATGTTGCATTGTCTCATCCAACGCTGGGGCGACCTTTGGTGAAGTCCTTGGCATACGGATCGAGTGTGCCGGAAATCGAACCATCCGATATGGATGAATTTGAAGTGGTACGCCTCAATCCGGATCAAGAGGACGCAATAGCGAATATGGCTGAACAGGCCGCTGCTTGTCAGGCAAAGGCAGATATTCTCGAACAGCGTATCGGCGAAGAGGCTGACACTATCATCAGCGCCATTATTAGCTAAGCGCCCTATTCTCGACGCACAATTCGGCTAATTAAAAGGCTCCCGTCGTCACCGGAGCCCTGTCCTGCGATATGAACTTTCAGCCTAGAGCTTGTCCACGACCCGTTCCAGCAGTTGTTGGAGATTGCCCTGGGCCGCCGTCTGATTGGCCAGCATGATCTTGATATCCGCAGACTGCACCCGCAGCAGTTCCAATTGCTCGTGGTGAACGGCACTCTGGCTGGAAATGCGTCAAGCTGATTGCCAGCACCTGACTCCCGTATCTGGCAGCCGCAAGGCACCGAGTGCTTGCTGTCTTTGTTGCAGGCTTTTGATTGCCAGCGGCTACCGACGTGTGACCAGCGAATGAGTAATGGCGTGCACCGAGAGTGTGACTCGATTATCCACGCCCACCTTGCGTAGCAGCTTGGCGATATGCGCCTTCACCGTCCGTTCTTCGATTCCAAGAGCGGCTCCGATCTCCTTGTTTGCGTGCCCGGCGACAAGCAGTTCCAGCACTTCCTTTTCGCGATCGGTGAACACAACGTGACCGGCGGGAAAGATCTTTCCGGGAGAGGAACTAACACGCTCGATGAACATCGAAAGTACACGACGCGGCGCCCATACCGAACCCTGATGTACGGTACGGATGGCCTGGGCGAACTCGGCTGGGGTGGCAGCCTCATCAATGTAGCCTTTGGCGCCCCCTGCGACGGTTTTCAGGATCGTCTCGTTGTCGGCGCCCATACCCGTGACTAGGATTCACAGATCGGGCCGTGAAGCCTTCAATCCCGCCATCAAATCGAATACGTTCTGCGAGCCA
>Ga0187874_10001257_pt1 | contig 24145 bp, 22 predicted proteins | sample June2016WEW_16_1_3_FD_132993 | JGI IMG/M metagenome (GOLD analysis project Ga0187874, IMG submission 132993) | Peatland microbial communities from SPRUCE experiment site at the Marcell Experimental Forest, Minnesota, USA - June2016WEW_16_150 | ecosystem: Environmental > Terrestrial > Soil >... | reverse complement strand
GAGCATCAACTTGCGTAGATGGGTCACAGGGATGACCTCCTTGTGACCCGACAATACACGCTACCGACGAATGCTGCTAGGGAACACGCGAAGCGTCTGCCGTCAGGCTTCGTTCAAGTCGGCATCCCGGAGAATGGACCGACCCGGCCCACGGTCGGCGGCCCAATGGAAAGTCGGCTTCAGTCCGGCGATTTGCCTCCAAGGCCACTTCGACCGAAAAAACGCCCGACCCAAGGAGGGCGGAATTTCCCGGGACCGGGACCTCCGGCCCGCGTTGACTATATAGCGTAAATCTAACGTCCATGTATTAATATAATTTATACATATATCCACTTGCATTTGGAAAACTTGTAGGCTAGACTCGAAGTTCAGTTCCTCGAATGCTACAGAGTATTCCAATTCGGGCTGTTGGTCCTACCCTCCTTCACACCGTTGGTATTCCTGTAGGCATAATTACCGGCCCCGCTTGAAGGCCCGAGGGAACTGAGTCCAAGGCCATCGGCGGGGAAAACAGCCCCGCCGATGGCCTTTTTTTTGTGGAATGAGGCAGAACCCATGTCTACCCTGATGAACGGCGCAAGAATGCTGCTGGAGTGCCTGGCCCGCGAAGGGGTCGAGTGCATCTTTGGCTATCCGGGCGGCGTGACCTTGCCCCTTTACGATGCCTTGTACGAGCATCCGATCCGCCATGTGCTGGTGCGTCACGAAGAGAACGCGGCCTTCGCGGCGGAGGGGTTTGCGCGGGCCACCGGCAAGGTAGGCGTGTGCTGCGCCACATCCGGGCCGGGCGCGACCAACCTGACTACCGGCCTTGTGGACGCCATGATGGATTCGATTCCGATCGTCGCCATCACCGGGCAGGTGCCCTCCAAGTTGATCGGCAGCGACGCGTTCCAAGAGGCCGACACGTTTGGCATCACGCGCTCTTGCACCAAGCACAACTACCTCGTGAAGCGCCTGGAAGACCTGCCGCAGATTGTGCATGAAGCCTTCTACGTGGCGGCCAGCGGGCGGCCCGGACCGGTGCTGGTGGACATCACCAAGGATGTGCTGCAGGGCCAGGGCCACTACCAGCCGGTGACGGCCATTCATCTGCCGGGCTACAAGGTCTTCACTGAAGGCCACACCGGGCAGATCCGGCGCGCCGCGCAGATGATCCAGGAATCTCAAAGGCCGCTGGTCTACGCGGGCGGCGGGATTATCGCCGCGGGCGCGGCCGCGGAATTGCGCGAGTTCGTGGAATCGATCGATGCGCCGGCGGTCAACACGCTGATGGGGTTGGGCGCGCTCCCTTCCGAGCATCCGAATTTCGTCAGCATGCCGGGCATGCACGGCAGTTACGCCGCCAACATGGCCATGACCGAGAGCGATGTGCTGATCGCCCTGGGCGTGCGCTTCGACGACCGCGTGACCGGCCGCCTGGCGGCCTTTGCGCCCCACGCCAAGGTGATCCACGTGGACATCGACCCGGCCGAGATCGGCAAGAACCGCGCCCCCGACGTTCCGATCGTCGGCGACGTCAAGCGCGTGCTGGCGAAATTGAACAAGCTTCTGGCGGAGAGCCCCCAGCCTGCCGGCGAAACCGTCACCGCCGCGCGGCGCGCCTGGTGGCGCCGTGTCCGCGGCTGGAAGGAAGAACATCCGCTGCGCCCGGTCACCTCCGAAACCGAAATCAAACCGCAGCACCTGATGGCGGAAATCGACCGCCTGAGCGCCGGCCAGGCGATTGTGGCCTCCGACGTGGGCCAGCACCAGATGTGGGCCGCCCAACTGGTGCGATTCAACGCGCCGCGCCTGTGGCTGAATTCGGGCGGGCTGGGCTCCATGGGCTTCGGTCTGCCCGCGGCCATCGGCGCGCAGTTCGCCCGCCCCGGCAAGCTGGTGTTTGCGCTGGTGGGCGACGGGGGATTTCAAATGTCCATCCCCGAGCTCGGCACCATCTCCAGCCATGGCTTGCCCATCAAGATCATCGTCATGAACAACGGCTGCCTGGGGATGGTGCGGCAATGGCAGGAGCTGTTCTACAATAACCGCCTGAGCGCCGTGGAGCTGGATTGTTTCCCGGACGCGGCCAAACTGGCCGGGGCGTACGGCTTCACCGGCAAAACCATCGAGAGCCCGCGCGAACTGCGGGCGGCGCTCGAAGAGGCCGTCTCGACGCCCGGGCCGTACCTGCTCAACGTGAAGGTTTCGCCGTCGGAGTGCGTGTATCCCATGGTGCCGGCCGGCGCAGGCATTCAGGAAATGGTGTTGGGGCCGCCGCAGCCCGTGGCGGTGCCATCCCAGTAGAAAGCGGCATATATGACGCAAGTGATCTCCTTACTCCTCGAGAACAAGCCCGGTGCGCTGATGCGCGTGACCGGACTGCTGACGCAGCGCGGCTACAACATCGAGAGCCTGACCGTGGCGCGGACGCACGACCCGGAGCTTTCCCGCATGACCATCGTGGTGGACGTCGACCCGGTGCTGCGGCAACAGGTGATCAAGCAGATGAACCGGCTGATCAACGTGCTCCAGGCCACCGACCTGACGGACTTGCCCGCCGTCGTCCGCGAACTGGTGCTCGTGCGCATCCGCACCACCATGGAATCGCGCACCGCGGTCCTGAAAGAGGCCGAGATCTTTGGCGGGCGCGTGGTGGATTCGTCCACCGAAGGGTACGCCATCGAAGCCACGGGCGACCCGGAGAAGCTCAACGAGTTTGTCGACGTGATGCGCAGTTACGGCGAGATCCAGGTGACGCGCTCGGGCGCGCTGGCCATCGGGCTGGAGGCCAAGAAACTGCGGCTGCAGCCACCCGTTCCAACCAAAGCGGTCGCGATGTAGAAAATATGAGTTCAAGCAAGCGGATTCACCGCAGAGACGCTGAGACGCAGAGAAGACTTGAGGAGTTGGAGTCCGTGCAGATATCGCCTGCTGGCTTGCGAAGAGGAGACGGCCCAATCCGGATACTTGTTCCTCTTCGGTTTTCTCCGCGCCTCAGCGTCTCTGCGGTGAATCCAAGATAAGGCGAGGAACACATGTCCAGACGGTTTTACGAAAAAGACGGAAATCTCGATTACTTGAACGGGCGCACGGTCGCCATTATCGGATACGGCAGCCAGGGCCACGCCCATGCGCTGAACCTGCGGGATTCCGGCGTGGACGTGGTGGTCGGGCTGTATGAAGGCAGCCGGTCGCGCGCCAAGGCGGAAGCCGCCGGCCTCAAAGTCTTGACCACCGCCCAGGCCGCCAAGGCGGCCGATGTCGTCATGATCCTGGTGGCCGACCACATTCAGGGCGATCTCTATCATCGGGACATCGCGCCGCACCTCGCGCCGGGCAGGACGCTGATGTTCGCGCATGGCTTCAACATTCATTTCAACCAGATCGCCGCGCCGCCCGGAGTGGACGTTTCCATGGTGGCGCCCAAAGCGCCCGGCCATCGCGTGCGCGAGTTGTACACCGAAGGCGTCGGCGTGCCGGCGCTGGTGGCGGTCCATCAGAACGCGACCGGCCAAGCGCTCGAACGAGCCCTGGCCTACGCGCTGGCGCTCGGCTGCCTGAAGGCCGGCGTCATCGAAACCACCTTCCGCGAAGAAACCGAGAGCGATCTCTTCGGCGAGCAGGCCGTGCTGTGCGGCGGCGTGAGCGAGTTGATCCGCGCGGGCTTCGAAACTTTGGTCGAAGCCGGATACGCCCCGGAGATCGCTTACTTCGAATGCCTGCACGAGCTGAAGCTGATTGTCGACCTGATTCAGGAAGGCGGCCTCAGCTACATGCGTTATTCGGTCTCCGACACCGCCGAATACGGCGATTACACGCGCGGGCCCCGCGTGGTGAATGAGCGGACCCGCGCCGAGATGCGCCGCATCCTGACGGAAATTCAGTCCGGAGATTTCGCGCGGCAATGGATCGAAGAGAACCGGACGGGACGGAAAAAATTCCTGGCGGCGCGGGAAGCGGCGCGCCATCAGCCCATCGAAGAAGTGGGCCGCGAATTGCGCGGCATGATGACGTTTCTCAAAAAGCGCAAGGAGGTAGGGGTGCCGCAGGGCGCCGAATAGCAGGTGCGGTCATGAAGATCTCTACGTTCGATACGACGCTCCGCGACGGCACGCAAGGGGAGTCCGTCTCATTCTCGGTGGAGGACAAGCTGCTCATTTCGCAGAAGCTCGACGAGCTGGGCATCGACTACATCGAGGGCGGCTGGCCGGGGTCGAACCCCAAAGACCGCGAGTTCTTCCGCGCGGCGGCCGGCTTGAAGCTGAAGCATGCCCGGCTCACCGCATTCGGCTCCACGCGTTTCGCCAGGCACCGCGTGGAGGAAGACCGCAACGTTCGCTCGCTGGTGGAAGCCGGCACTCGGGCGGTATCGATCTTCGGCAAGACCTGGGACCTGCACGTCCAGCGGGCGCTGGGCGTTTCGCTCGACTTGAACCTCAAGCTGATTTCCGAGACCGTCGCTTATCTGAAGGCTCACGGCAAGGAAGTGATCTACGACGCCGAACATTTCTTCGACGGCTACTTCGCCAACCGGGATTATGCCCTCCGCACCCTCGAAGCCGCCCGCCAGGCCGGCGCGGACGTGCTCTGCCTGTGCGACACCAACGGCGGAACGCTGACCGGGCGCCTGGTGGAAGCCGTGGCGGACGTTCGCAAACGGTTCGACGGCGTGATCGGGATCCACCCGCACAACGATTCGGAAATGGCCGTGGCCAACGCCGTGGCGGCGGTCGAGGCCGGCGCCACACACGTGCAGGGCTGCCTGAACGGGTACGGGGAGCGGTGCGGCAACGCCAACCTGGCGTCCGTCCTCGCTAACCTCGAGCTGAAGCTGGGACACACCACCGTTGGCCCCGAGAAGCTGGCGGCCCTGGCCTCCGCGTGCCGCTTCATCGCGGAACTGGCCAACCTGCCGGTGCCCAACAACCAGCCGTTTGTGGGCAAGAGCGCCTTCGCCCACAAGGGCGGTGTGCATGTGAGCGCGGTGCTCAAAGATGCCGCCACCTACGAACACATCCGTCCCGAGGCGGTCGGTAACCGGCAGCGCGTCCTGGTCAGCGATCAGTCGGGCCGCGGCAACATCCTCTACAAGCTGAAGCAGCACGGCCTGGCCGGGCGCTTGAGCGAAGAGGCGCGCCGCGAACTGCTGGAAACCATCAAGCAGATGGAATACGAAGGCTATGAACTGGAAGCGGCCGAGGGCAGCTTTGAGCTGCTGGTGCGCGACGCCCTGAATCCCGGCATGCAGTTCTTCGAAGTGGAGAGCTACGAAGTCTCGACGCGCAGCGGCGGGGCAGGCGCGGCCGCGGGCGGTTCCCTCTCGACGGCCACCGTGACGCTGCGCGCGCAGGACGGCGTGCATTCGGCCACCGCCACGGGCCACGGGCCGTTCCACGCCCTGCACCTCTGTTTGCGCAAGGGGCTCTCGAAAATGTATCCGCCCATCGCCAACGTGCGGCTCACCGACTACAAAGTGCGTGTGCTCGATTCCCGCAAGGGCACCGCGGCCAAGGTGCGCGTGCTGATCGAGTGGTCGGACCAGCGCGCCACCTGGGCCACCGTGGGCGTTTCCGACAACGTCATCGCAGCCAGTTGGAAAGCCCTGGTGGACGCCATTCGCCTGGAGTTGATGCGCCTGAGCGAGAAGGATCCGTCCGTGCAGCGGGACGTCGAAGATTACTGCTGGGGCGTCTGAGGCGCCAGAACCGGTTCGGGCAGTTCGGGCAGCCCCCTCTACACTGACTAAGCGGTACGATATTGAATGAGGCGACCATGACGATCACACTGGAACTCCCACCCGAAGCTGGGGCGAACCTTGTCGCCCAAGCAAAGGCTCGTGGTCTCTCCCTTGATGCCTTTCTTCGAACCATCATCGCGACTCAGGCCGCTGCTGTGGAGCCGGTGAAATCGGTTCAGGCGATTCCGCGTGAAGGAGAAGATTTGGATCGGGCGATCGATGAGCTTTTCGACACTGTTCAGGTCCCGCCCGGAGTAGGCGAGGGCGCAACGCGCCGTGAGAACTGGTATCGATGATCGCAGTCGATACCAACGTGCTGGTTGGTGCAATTCAGACTTTTGACCTTAAATTGCGCGCCACCGCGCGGCGTGCCGTGAAGTCTCTCTACCACCAGGGCGAGCAAGATCCTCACCTTCGATCGCGACGACTTCAAGCGTTACGCAGGTATCACCGTCGTTCATCCGGCGGAAGTGAAGTAGCAACCAGACCTCACCGCGCTGCGTCGAGCCCGATTCGCAAAGGCTAAGCCGGGAGATCGAGAATGCCTTCGCTGGGATCGTTTAGACGGCTCTTTCGCGCGTTGCGCGAATCTTCGCATTCACCCTTCCCTACGCGTGCTTGGGTTGCGCCAGCGGGCGCTCCCCCGTCTGGCGCGCGTATTCCGGCGGCACCAGCAGCGTGAGGGCGTCGGGAACGATGCGGATCTCCGCGGGCAGCCGGCCGGCGGATTCCCCGTCCACCTGCACGTAGACCGCGGAACCGCCAGGCGCGGTGAGGATCACGCGATCGGCCTGCAGCGCGGTGACGCCGCGCATGCCGCGCAGACGGTTCGAAACCATGCCGGCAAAGTACTTCACGTAGCTCAGCGTGCTGCGGCCCTCGAACAACACCACCTCGAAGCGGTCGTCGAAGAGCGTCACCGTGCGGGCGATCTCGAAATCGCCGCCGTAATTGCGAACCTTGCTTAACAGGGCAAAGGAACACCGACGTTCGCGGCCGTCTATCTCCACTCCGAACTCCGTGAGGCGCCGGCCCAGCAGGCTCCATCCGGCCACCCAGTAAGCCAGCTTGCCGATGCGCGCTTTGAGCGGGCCGTTGATGTGGTAAACGATATGCGCGTCCAGACCGATGCCGGCCATCAGCAGGAAGTGGCGTTCCGCGCCGCCATCGCAGGTGAGGCAGCCCACCGAGATGCGCTGCGGGCGGAACTCCCCCAGCCGCCGGGCCGTGTGCTCCAGGTCCCGGCCCAGCTTCAATTCCGTCGCCAGCACGTTGGCGGTGCCGCCCGGAAGGATCGCCAGCGGCACGTCCGAGCGCGCCATGCCGCCCACCACTTCGTTGATGGTGCCGTCGCCGCCCGCCACCACAATCAGATCGGCGCCGCGCGCGATGTGGGCGCGCGCCAGGTCGCCGGCGGTGGCCGGCCCGGTAGTGGGGGCGATTGTGATCGAATGCCCGTCCTGCTTCAGAATCTCGATGGCGGGCCGCAGCAGCGAGTCGCCGCTTCCCCCGAATTTGCCCGCACGGGGATTGTAAATGAGGACAGTGTCCCTGAATTCGGTAATGGCGTTTTCTCCGGGGTCCTCGTTAAATTATAGTTGAGGTGCCCATGAAAGATCCCGTTAGGGAGATCGCCGAGCTGCGCCGCGAGTTGCGCCGCCACGAGCACCTGTACTATGTCCTCGATCGGCCGGAAATCACCGACGCCGAATATGACGCGCTGATGCGCCGGCTGCGGGAATTGGAGGAGCTCAATCCCGAACTGGCCTCGGCCGATTCGCCCACCGGACGGGTGGGCGGCAAGCCGCGCGAAGGCTTCGTCAAAGTTCCCCACAGTTCTCCCATGTTGAGCCTGGACAACGCGCTGAACGATGAGGAGCTGCGCGACTTCGACCGGCGCGTCGCCGAGTTGCTCTCCGGCGCGCCGTACCGCTACGTGGCGGAGCTGAAGATGGACGGGCTCTCCATGGCGGCTATTTACCGCGACGGGCGGTTCACCCTGGCCGTCACGCGCGGCGATGGACAAGTGGGTGAGGACGTCACCGAGAACGCGCGCACCATCCATTCGCTGCCGTTGCAAGTGGAAGGCGGCCCGGCGGCCTTCGAAGTGCGCGGCGAAACCGTCATGAACCGGCGCGCCTTCGAGCGCCTCAACATGGAGCGCGAGGACAAGGGCCTCTCGCGATTCGCCAACCCCCGCAACGCCGCGGCCGGATCGCTGCGTCTCCTCGAACCGCAAATCACCGCCGCGCGGCGCCTCGACTACTACCCGTACTTTTTCCTGGTGGACGGCCGGCCGGCCAGGGAGAGCCACTGGGCTTCGCTCGAAGAGATGGCCCGGCTGGGCTTTAAGGTCAACCCGCACCGCCGGTTGTGCGCAAACGTGGACCAGGTGCTGGTCTACTGCGCCGAATGGGAAGCGCGGCGTGAGCAGCTTCCTTACGAGATTGATGGCGTCGTGGTGAAAGTCGATTCGGTGGAGCAGCAGCGCCAACTCGGATTCACCGCCAAGGCGCCGCGCTGGGCCATCGCCTACAAGTATCCGGCGCGGCAGGCCAAGACCACGGTGCGGGCCATCGAGGTGCAGGTGGGACGCACCGGAGCGCTGACGCCGGTAGCTTTGCTGGAGCCGAAGGAGGTCAGCGGCGTGACGGTATCGCGCGCCACCTTGCATAACGAAGACGAAATCGCGCGTCTGGGCCTTGAGATCGGCGATGAAGTCGTCATCGAACGCAGCGGCGACGTGATTCCGAAAGTAGTGCGGGTCAGCGCGCAGGGCTCCGCGCGGAAGCCCTTCCGCATGCCGGCGGAGTGCCCGGTCTGCGGCGGCAAAGTGGTGCGCGAGGAAGGCGAAGCGGCCAGCCGGTGCATCAACACCAACTGCCCGGCCCGGCTGAAGGAATCCATCCTGCACTTCGCTTCGCGTGGTGTGATGAACATCGATGGCGTGGGCGAAGCGCTGGTGGATCAACTGGTGGACAAGGGCCTGGCCAAGGGCCTGGCGGACCTGTACGAGCTGACCCTGGCCGAGCTGCTCGGCCTGGAGCGCATGGGACCGAAATCGGCCACCAACATCCTGCGCAACATCGTGGGCTCGAAGAGCAATCCGCTGCCGCGCGTCATCGCCGCGCTGGGCATCCGTTTCGTCGGAGAGCGCACCGCGGTCTTTCTGGCGGAGGCCTTCGGCAGCCTGGACGCGATTGCTGAAGCCTCCCAGGAGGACCTGCAGCGCTCCGAGGAGGTGGGTCCCAAGGTGGCCGAAAGCGTCTACCAGTTCTTCCGCGAACCCCGCAACCGCGACCTCGTCGAGCGCCTCCGCGCGGCGGGCCTGGTATTCACCCATGAATCCACGCGGCCGAAAGGCGGAGCGCTCCAGGGCCTGACGTTCGTGCTCACCGGGACGCTGCCGTCGCTGAGCCGCGGCCAAGCCAAGGAGCTGATCGAGCGGGCGGGCGGCAAGGTGGCCGGGTCGGTGAGCGGGAAAACCAGCTACGTGGTGGCGGGCGCGGACGCCGGATCCAAGCTGGCCAAGGCGCAGGATCTCAATGTGCGCATCCTGGACGAAGCGCAACTGCTCGCCCTCATCAAAGCCGGCTGAGCCGGCCGCTCCCCCGCGCCCTACTGGTCGTCCTTGTTTGCCTTCACGATCTTGTTAATTAGTTTGAGACCGGTCCTGATCTCGTCCGTCGCGTCGGACATCTGGTTCGTATCGTAGATCACGCGCGGTGTCAGAAAGATGATCAGCTCCGTGCGCGAGCTGGTAATGCTTTTCGAACCAAACAGCGCGCCCAGAACCGGAATCCGGTGCAACAGGGGAATGCCGCCGGAACTTTCCGCATACTTCTCCATGATGATGCCGCCGATCGCCACGGTGTCGCCGTCCTGCACGGTGATTTGAGTGGAGACCGAACGATTGGAGAAGGACGAAGATTGAATGTTGGTGTTCGCGCCCAGCGGAGGCGCTTCCGGGGCGCTCACCTGCTGGTCGATCATCATCGTAACGATGCCGCTGGAGTTGGCGCGGGCGATGATCGAAAAGGTCACTCCGGTGCTCGCGCTGCCGATGGTGTTGGCGAACGGTGTAGTCCCACCGACGGTGACGCCGCCCACCGCGGCTTGCGACGTTTCGATCGGAACCTGATCGCCGACATTCATCGTCGCCGGCACGCTGTCCGTCGCGATAATACTGGGTGCGGAGACCACCCGCGTCCGGCTCTTGTTCTCCTGCAGGTTCAGCATGGCAAAGAGTTGCTTGCTGTGCAAGACCACTTCTCCCAGAGTGAGAACCGCCCCGGCTGCACTCGCGGTCGCCGTCACGCCATTAGGACTCGTGCCCGCCGCTTGCAAGGCCGATGACACGCCTGCCGAGAAAGACCCGGTCAGATCGACTTCGTAGATCTTGGCGTCGATCAGAATCTGCCTCGGCGCTACGTCCAACTGCCGCAGCAGGTCTTTGATCTGCTCGATCTCCTGCGCCGAGCCCTGGATGATCAAGGTGTTGTCGAAAGGATTGGGAACCACGTGCGGCATACTGCCCTGGCTTGCCGCCGCCGGCGCGTTCCCCAGATAGCTGCCCGTCTGATCCCGCCCCGCGGCGTTGACGGAGACGCCTGCGCCCGCCGTGGCCTGCGGATTGAAGATACCGGTGTTCTGATTCGAAACTCCGCCGCCCCCAGTGTAACCGCCCCCGAAACCGCCATACCCGCTGCCGCCGTAGCCGTTCATGCCGCCGTAGCCGTTCATGCCGCCGTTCATGCCGCCGTAGCCTGCGCCGTTCATCGTCCCGTAGCCTCCGCCGTTCATCCCGATTCCGGCGGCGAACATGTTGCTGTTCATCTGTTGCGCCATGCTGACCAATGCGTTGATATTGCCCGTATAGAGCGCCATAATGGCCATCGCTACCGTCTCGGCTCTGGCGTACTTGAGCCGGTAGACGTAGTTGCCCGTCTGCCCCGCCGTCATCTTCACCGGGACATCGAACTTCTCGATCCACTTCCTTACTTCCGCGAAGATGCCCGGATTCGGCGCCACCGCGATGATCGTGTTGATGCGGTCTACCGGAATGAACTTCACCGCGGAGGCCTTGTCGGAGAGCGCGAAGGCCTTGAAGACCGTCTCCAGATCCTTGACCAGGTCCGAGGGCCGGCTGTTGGTGATGTCGAACAGGCGCACGCGCTGTCCCGCGAACGTGTCGGAATCGAACAGTTCGATCAACTGCATGGTGCGCTTCATGTTGCGCGCGTTGTCCTGCAGGATCAGCAGATTGGCCGGATCGTACGTCGAGTGGCTGGCCCCTTCGCCCAGGAACGGCGTGATCAGCGTGTCGATCTCCTTGGCCGTGGTGTACTTCAGGAAGATCAGGTCGAGGATCATACGCTCGTCTTCGGGCAGCGTTTTCGGGTCCACATCCGTCATCGGCGTCATGGGCAGTGACGAGATTTTGTTGATGGGAACGATCCGGTAGAGATCGCCCACCTGCACCATGGTGGCGCCATTGACGCGCAGCACGGTCTGGAGCAGCGTCATCAAATCCACCGGCTTCACTTCGCCATAGGTGTAAAGTGTGACCGAACCCTGCCTGACTCCCGGATCGAGAATGTAGTTGATCTTGAGCCGCCGCGCCATGATGTCGATGAACTCCGTCAAAGAGGCGTTGGGGATCATGTAGTCGAAACCGGTAACGGGGGCCGGGCTGGCGGGCGCGGGAGCACTTTGGGCCGGAATCGTCTGCGCGGGCGCCGTCTGCCCCGGCGCGGTCTGTTGTGGTGCGGCTTGTGCCGGCGCAGTCTGGCCGGGCGTGCCAGGAGCCTTGGTGGTCTGCTGCTGCTGCTGCTGTTGCTGCGGTGGCCCGGCGGGGTCGCCCTGGCCGAAGGCGGCCGGCGCCGCCAGGGCGGCCAGCAGCAGCATGCAGCAGAATCTCAATTGTTTCCGATCCGGCGATTTCATCTCGATACTCCAGAATTCCAAACTCATCACTTGCCCACCGCTTCCCAGTGGCATTCGTTGCCGAACATGGTGGCCCTTACCACTTTTCGATAGCCGTCCGCGACCGCGCCATTGGGACTGCTGTCGCCGGCCTGGCAGGGGCGGAAGGTGTTGCCGGTATCCGCGCCAGGACCCATTTCGGAAAGCTTGGGCGCGGGCAGCGGACCGGACGCTACTCCGGGCATGACCGCGATCCCGGAGCTCCCCGCGAAATCCGCCGCGGGGCGCGGGCTGCCTTCCTGCTTAGGCATATCTTCGGCGCGTTTGTGGATCACGCGGCCGTCCCATTCCAACGTAATTTCCTTCAAGTTGAAATCGAGCAGCTTGAACTCCCCGATCATCCCTCCCGCGCGCACTTCCTCCTGCGTCCCCGAACCGGTTTTGCTCATGATGGCGATGGGCCCATCGCCGATGTTCATCATGCCGTGAAAATACGGCAGCGGCGGCGGATCCTTGAGCGGCGGCGGCGGCGGCGGCAAATCGATCGGCACATTCGGATTGCGCGACTGGTCAAAAAGGTCCTTCTGCGCCACGTTCTCGTAGGCGGAAGGCATCACCGCCGGCGGCGCCGCGAGCGGCGCCAGCGCAGGCGGCGCGAGCGGCGCCACCTTCCGGCTCAGAGTCTCCGCTTCCCGCGCTTGCGCGGCGGCGCGCCGTTCGTGGAACTGGAAGCCCGCGTATATCAGCGTGGCTACCAGCAACAGGTTGAGTGCCAGCAGTCTGCGGTTCAAAATGCGGCCAGTCCTTTCTTTTCCGGAACCAGTTGGCGCGGCACCACGCCGGAAAGCGTCAGCCGCACCAGCACGGTCTTGTTCTTGTCTCCGCGGGCCCCAATATAGATGCTTTCGGTCGCCAGGATCTCCGGTTGGTTGGCGATGGCCGCCAGGAAGTTCACCAACTGGTCGATGCCACACGTGAATTCCTGGCCCACCGACACTTGCCCGTAATCCTTGCCCAGAGGCTTCGGCTGCGGCAGCGTGTTCGCGCCCCGGGCGTCGAAGCCGTTGGCGCTGCCCGTCGCATGCAGCGTCTCCAGCAGATGGGCGCGCGCCTCCTCGGAAGTGCCGGCCAGCACGATCCCCTTCTCCCGCTGCATCAACTCGGCCTTCACCTTTTCGAGTGCCTGCTCACGGCCCGGTGCGGCGGCGGCCTTCTTGCGCAGAAGTTCGAGCCGCTTTTCCGCCCGTGGAACCGAATCCACCGGCGCCACCGTTGGCGCTGTGTCGCTTCCGCCGAATGCGCCGTAGCGGGCCAGCACGGCCACCAGCAGCACGGCGATGGCTATGCCATACAGAATCGATTTGCGATCTCGCGTGAAGGAAATCATGGGTTGGGATATTTCCGGGCAACGTGGATCTGGTAGTTTTCGCCGGCGCCGCCCGGCACTTTGCTGCTTGCGTCCAGCGTGGAGTTCTGGAACAACGGCGAAGAATCCAGAATCTTCACCAGCGACGCGGCCTGCGGCGCTTCACCGGAAATCCGCGCCGAATCGTGATTCAGCGTGATGTTGTTGATCCAGGCGGGCGGTTCAACCAGCCGCGTCAGTTCGTTCAACGCGTTGAGGTCGGCGCGCGTCTGGTTGCGGAACTGGTCGAGCAACTGGACCCGCGCGCGGTCCTGCTGGATCTCGGCGTCGAGCGCGTCGGCGTGGCGGGCCATCGGCTCCAGCGCGCTGATCTCCGCCTGAAGCTTGCGCAGGTATTGCCGCTCGCTATAGTGCGCATAGAGCAGCAGGCCGCCCCCCACCAGCAGCACCGTGGCCGCCAGCGCGATCGTCGGGATGAAGATGCCGCGCGCACTCCGCCGCCGTTGTTCGGGCGGCAGCACGTTGGCCGACGGCGCCAGCCAGGGACAAGCCCCGGCCAGCGCCGCGGCGTACGGTAGTGCGTTGCGGGAAAGATCGTTCTCCACCGGATTCACGGCCGGCTTGGGCAGCACGTCTTCCAGGTTGAAGGGCACCGTCTCCGGCGGCAACCGCAGCTCGGAAAGCGCCAGCGAAGCCGCGCGCGGCGCCGCCAGGTCGAATTCGGCCGAGAAAACCGGCCGGGTCTGGCTTTCGCCATACACTTCCACCGTTCCGGCGGCGGAACGGCTCAGCGCCACGAAGCCTTGCGAAAGATGGCTCGCGCCGTTGAGCCGGACGGCCGCGTGGACCGCCGCCGCCGAAAACGTAAAGCTGGAAACCGGAATGCCCGCTTCCGTAAACAACGAGATGTAGCGCTCCACCTCGGCGCGGCGCACGATGCCCACCAGGATCGTGCCGTACTCCAGCGGCGACCAACCCCAGGAAACTTCCTCCTCGCCGTACGGGTGCAACGAATCCAACTGGAAGCGGATGGCGCCCTCGATGTCCTTTGCGGCCACGCCGGGAAGCGCCACCTGCCGTACGATCACCTCGCGGCGCGGCAGCAGCACCGTGGCGCTCAGGTGGCCCACGCCCCACGACTTGAGAAATCGCGTGTACTCCGCGCCCCACTCCGCCGCCGGCCGCCCCGTGAAATTCTGGATCGTCAGCCGCCCCAACACCCGCACCCGCGCAGGACGCACCCGCGCCGCCACCACTTCCAGGTCGTCGCCGTGAATCTCGATGCCGACTCCCGACCCGAAGGCCAACAGCTTGCGCACATCTTTGGCAATAGAAATCTCGATGGGCATGCGGGGTTCAATCGCTCCAGGCGGTGTCATACCACCGCAGGATGTGATAAGGCACCGCCGACCCCAGGGCCATGTATTTGACCAGCGCCGCCGACGTGCGCCTCAGATCGGAAAGCTTGCCGTCCGCCAGGCGCAGGCGGGCGGTGGCCCGCAACGTCACCATGCTGTTTCCTTCCAGCCGCATCCGGCCCGCGCCCGCGCCGCCGGCGTTGATCAGATTGCTCAAGCTGTCATGGTTGAACGGCGCTTTGGCGCGCTGCGCGATGATCGCCTGCGCGGTGTTTAAAGGAACCCCCGCGGCCGCCAGGACCGCCGCATCGGCCGTATTCACATCCACCGCACCGTCCGTTCCGTAGACCGAGAGGCAGTCGATCAGGCCCGAACGGCGCGCCAGCCGCGACCCGGCTTCGCCGATCGCCGCGCCCGGCCAGCCACCCGCCGCCGGGACGTAGGTTCCGTAGAAAATGCCGGACGTAACGCCTTTCACCAAAAGCAATTCCTCAATCTCTCGAAAAGACGCGTGGGAGGGTTGAAAAGACGAACTCAGACCCGAATAATAGCCGTCAAAACGGCTGCTGCCCGGCTGCCGCCAGTCGGCGATGGCCTCGGCGATTGCTTTCGCCTGCCCCGCTTCCACCCCCAGCGCCATCACCAGCTTGCCGAGTTCCTCCACGGATGCCTTGTTTACGTCCAGCTTGGCCGTTTCCGGAATGATGTCCACCCGCACGTTGCCGCTCGGGAAGACGTAGTCGACGAACGTGGAACCCTTGGGAATCAGCTTGCTATCCGGCGACGTGGCGGACCACAGCAGTTCCATGGCCGCCCGTTCGATGCCCGCCGAAGCCAGATAACCGCACCGCAGCCCGTCCACCTCGGTGGAAGTGCGCTCGATTTCGCCCCGCACGGTGACCGAAAGGGAGAATGCGATCGCCGCCAGCGCCGCCGAAAGCCACAACACCGCCAGCAGCCCGCTGCCACGCCTGGAGCCCCGTCCAAAATTGTGGGGCGGGCAATCTTGCCCGCAGCCGGCCTTCCGGCCTGCCGGACCCGCTGGAAAGCGGGTCCGCAGGCTGAAAAACCTGCCCCACCGCACCGCCCTACCGTGCATCTTCATACTTCTTCTCCGGATCCCGCCGGATATGGATCGGCGCCGTCACCGTGATCGGCTGGATCCGCGACCGGTCCGGGTGCAAAGGCGCCATTTCGATTCGGATCGCCTGCGGCCAGCCCTTGACCGCCCAGCTAGCAACCCAGGCCGGCGGCTTATTCTCCTGCACCGAGCCTGGGTAGTAATACGAGAAACGGCAATACGCCAGTTGGTCGGCCAGCACGAATGATTTGGGCCCCCCCACCACCGGCACAAAGTGGGGCAGCGGCGCCCCCGAAACCGAGTCGGCCGTAATACCCGTGCAGAAGTGCGCCGCACCCAGGTAGCCCGTGTAAAGGCTCTCGTTCACCACCAGGCGCACGCCCTCGTCCGGCTCGCCGGGAATCACGAACAGCTCCAGCACCTGCGGCTCGCCGCGCCAGGCCTGTTGCAGCGAAAACGACGAAACCATCCGCAATGCCGCCGGCTCCCCCTGGAAGAAAGCGGCTTTGAAGCCGTTGTCCACGGTGTTGCCGCCGCAGGCCGCCAGCACCGGGATCAAGCCTTCAAGCTCTTGATGCAGGATGTTCTGCGCACCGGTGATCTTGCGGATATCCATCAACTTGGCGTCGGTCTTGGCGAATGCCTGAAGGCCCACCCGGATCGCGATCGCCATGCCCAGCGAAAGCAGGCTGAGCAGCGTGATGGCGATGGTGATTTCGATCAGCGTCACGCCCGCCCGCGAGGAGCGTCTCATGGAGTTCCCGGCTCGGAAGAATTGCCCGGGAGGTACCGTGTGCGGAAGGCGTCCAGGGTAAAGGTTCGGCGCTGGTCGCCCTGCATCCACCAAATCTCCAGCTCGATGCGGTCCAGCACCGGCTGTCCGGGCGCCGGATTCGGCGGCGTCTGGGAGGCCGAGACGCGCGATTGCCATCCCGCCGGCAGCCCCCCGGTCTGCTGCGCATCGAACGAGCCGCTCCGCGATCCGGCCACCGTGCGGTCTACCAGCAGGAAGTCCATCTGCATGCGCGCCAACTGCACCACGCGCTCGTACTCGCGCAGCCGCGCGGCGTTCCGCGTGGCCCCCGCAATGCCCGAAAGCAGCCCCACCACCGCGATCGCCATCACGGTGGTGGCCACAATCATCTCGAGCAGCGTGAATCCCCGCTTGCCGGTCATTTCTCTTCCACCTTGTCCACGTGCGGAAAACCCGTCATCGGATCCAGCCGCACGATGCGGCGCGTCCCGTGCCGGTTGGCGAGTTGCACCCCGATCGCCGGCGCGGTCGAGCCCGGCAGCAGCAGAATGCGGCGCTCGCTGTCCGCTTCCCCGTACATCTCCGCCGGCAGCACACTCTCGATCGTCACGCCGTCCGGCATAGTCAGATCGCGCGTAAAGCCGGGCTCGTTGGAATAGAGTACGATGCGGTTTTCCTTCGGCAGGATCACCACTTCGATCGGCTGCCGCCGCCGCTCCACCCTGGTCACCGCGGCATTCAGAAAGCCCGCCACCGAAGTGGTCGCGGTGGCCAGGCGCACGCTGTCCAGGCCGGCGGAGATCGACGGCATCGTGACCCCTATGATCAGGCCCACGATGCACATCACCACCAGCATTTCCAGCAGCGTAATGCCGCTTTGCCCGCCGTTACTGGCTTTTCCAACTGACAATGTCGGCTGCAAATCCCTCTCCGCCCGGCTTGCCATCCTGACCAAGCGACACGATATCCGGATCGTCGCCGTGATCGCCCGGGAATTTATACAGGTAGTCGTGGCCCCAGGGGTCCTTGGGGATCTCCTGGGTGATATACGGGCCGGCCCATTGCTCCACATCGCCCGGCTTGGCGCGCAATGCCGCCAATCCCTGCTCCGTAGTCGGGTAGGTGCCTGTGTCCAGCTTGTAGGATGCCAGCGCCGTCAGAAAGCCATGGATGTCGGCGCGCGCCTTGGTCACCTTGGCGGCGTCCGCGTGCTTCATCATGTTGGGGGCAACCAGCGCGGCGAACAGGGCGATGATGGTCATCACCACCAGCATCTCGATGAGCGTGATGCCGGCCTGTCCGCGGGTTCGTTTTCGTTTCAAATTTTGCTTCGTCATTGGATCGCCACGTCGTTGATGCTCGTAATTGCGAGCAGCATGCTGAGAATCAGGGTTCCTACCATTACGCCCATCACCAGGATCACGATGGGCTCGAAAACCGAAGTGAAACGCTTGATGGCGGAACGTGTGTCGCTTTCGTAAATGTCCGCCATGCGGGCAAACATCGTATCCAGATGCCCGGTCTCTTCTCCCACCGTCAGCAGGTGCGCCACCAGCGGCGGAAACACCCCGGCCCTGCGCACCGGCGCCGCGATGCCTTCTCCGCGCTTGACCCCCTGCGCCACGCCCGCCAGCGCCTCCGAAAGCGTCTTGTTGTTCAGGGTCGCCGCGGAGATGGCGAGCGATTGCACCAGCGGCACGGTGTTCGCCACCAGCGTGGCCATGGAGCGCGCGAAGCGCGAGGTTTCCGCCTTCAGCAATGCGTCGCCCAGCATCGGGATCTTGAGGCGCGCCCCGTCCCACCACAGCCGGCCGGCCACCGTCCGCGTGTAGATGCGGAACCCGATCGCCACCACCGCCAGCGCGGATGCCGCCATCCACCAGTAAGTCTGCACGATGTGGCTGGCCTCCAGCATGATCAGCGTGGGCGCCGGGATCTTCAAATGCGAATCGCTGAAGATCGAGGAGAACCTCGGCACCACGAAGTTCAACAGGATGAAAATGGAACCCAGTCCCACCGCCGTCAGCAGCGCCGGATAGATCATCGAAGAGATGATGTAGCTGCGCAGGTCGTCGCGCGAACGCTCGAAATCCGCCAGGCGCTCAAAGATGACCGCCAGCGAGCCCGATGCTTCGCCCGCCCGCACCATGTTGATGTAGAGATCGGAAAAATAATCCGGGTGAGTCGCCAGGCTCTCCGCCAGCGGCTTGCCGCTCTTGAGCACGCGCAGAACGTCCAGCACAATCAGCCGGAATGAAGCCTGCTCCGTCAACTCCGCCGTAATGCCGATCGCGCGGTCGAGCGGAATCCCCGCGCTGAGCAGCGTGGAAAGTTCTTGCGTGAAAAAGAGAACGTTGCGCCGCTTCCGCGCGCCGAAAACCGGCAGCTTGAACTCCACCGGCGCGCTCTTCGGCGCCGCCCCCACGTACACCGGGATCAGCCCCTGCTTGCGCAGCTCCCGCGCCACCACTTTTTCGTCGTCGCCCGTGAGACTCCCGTTGCGCACCTTGCCGTCGGAAGCCACCGCGCGAAAGAAAAAAGTAGCCATTTAGAATTCCTGCGTCACGCGCATCACTTCGTCCACGGTCGTCAGGCCGTCGCGAATCTTCTTCCAGCCGTCTTCGCGAAGGTTCCGCATCCCGTTGCGGCGCGCCGCCTGCGTCAGCACGGAAGCGTCCGCGTTGCTCATGATCAGCCGGCGGATTTCGTCGTCGACGTCCATCATCTCGAAGATGCCCACCCGCGACGTGTAGCCCAGGCCGCGGCACTCCGCGCAGCCCGCCCCGCGGTAGACCGGGATTTTCTGGCCGTCCGGCGCCAGAGCGGTTCCGGCCGGCTCCTTGCAATGCGTGCAGATCACGCGCACCAGCCGTTGCGCCAGCACCGCCACCAGCGAGGAGACAATCAGGTAGTTATCCACCCCCATGTCGGCCAGCCGCGTGATGGCGCTCGGTGCGTCGTTGGTATGCAGCGTCGAAAAAACCAGGTGGCCGGTCAGCGCCGCGCGGATGGCAATGTCGGCCGTCTCCCGGTCGCGGATTTCGCCCACCATGATCACGTCCGGATCCTGGCGCACAATGTGGCGCAGCCCGGCGGCGAACGTGAGGCCGATTTGCGGATTCACGTGGATCTGGTTAATCCCATCCATCTGGTATTCCACCGGATCTTCGATCGTGATGATCTTCTTGTCCGGCAGGTTGATCCGCTTGAGCGCCGAATACAGCGTGGTGGACTTGCCGCTCCCGGTCGGCCCGGTCACCAGGAAGATGCCGTGCGGCAGGCTGGTGAAGTGCTCCATGCGGCCCAGCATCCGGTCGTCGAAACCCAGGCGGCGCAGGTCGTAGAAATCGCCGGATGACCGGTCCAGCAGGCGCATCACCACGCTTTCGCCATACAGCGTCGGCAGCGTGGAGACGCGCAGGTCCACTTCGCGGCCTAAAACCTTGATCTTGATGCGGCCGTCCTGCGGCAGCCGGCGCTCCGCGATATTGAGCTTCGCCATCAACTTGAGCCGCGAAATGATGGCCGCCTTCAGCTCGCGCGGCGGCGTGTCCTGGTTGAACAGCACGCCATCGATGCGGAAGCGGATGCGGAACTCCTTCTCGAACGGCTCGATATGAATGTCGCTGGCCCGCTTTTCGATGGCCTCGCTGATCATGGCGTTCACCAGCCGGATCACCGGAGCCTCGCTCGCCATGTCGCGCAGGTGTTCCAGGTCGGCCGTCGCCTGCTCGTCGCCGCCTTCCCCCAGGGTCTGCCGCTCGGCTTCGCCGTAATGCTTCTCGATCGCGTCCAGGATTTCCTGTTCCGCGGCCAGAGCCGTGCGGATCTCGAACCCGGAGAATGTGCGCAGCGCCGCCACCGTCTCGAAATCCAGCGGGTCGGCCATCGCGATGGTCAGCGTGGAATCCTTCAAATCGATGGGAAACGCGCGGCACTGGCGAAGAAATCGATGCGAAAGCCCGTCGATTTCCGGCGCCGAAGGCGGCGGGTTCTCCACCGTCACCAACGGGATTTCAAGCTGATCGGAAAGCGCCGCCAGCACATCGCGCTGCGCGATCAGCCCCATATCGACGACGATCTTGCCCAGCTTGTCGCCGCGCTCCCGCTGCAGTTCGAGCGCCCGCTCCAGATCCTCGGGTTCTATCTTCCCGCGCTCGATCAGAATCTCGCCCAGCCGCATCCCGCGCGGCCCGGCTTCGCCCGGCCGCCCCGTGGCTTCGGATTCGGAAGGAGGAGGGATGGAGGCGGCCACTTATTGTAGTTCCATCCTGATGTTGCCGCCCTGCCGGTCGGCCCGCATCACGATCTCTCCCGGTAGCCCGGTGGTGTCTTCCCACGGCCGGTACCACAGCCGCACTCCCACCACAATCTGGTCCGTGCCCGCCATGCTCTTGAGCGATGCCGACTGTGCCAGCGCCATCAACGTCTCCCGCATCGAGTTCTGCAATAGCGTCAGGTGCGCCAGCTTGCGCTTGTGCACGTCCGCTTTTTGTTCCGGGCTGATGGTGGGCTGGAACAGGCCGATCGAGGGTGAATTGATCAGGTCCACAAGGCTCGTGAACACCGTCCCGAAGCCCGTGACATAAAGACCGCGCGTCCCGCCGATCACTACGCACGCATCGGCGACGCCCCCGGTCGTCGCAATGCGGCGGTCGATATCTTTTTCCAGCGCCGTCAGCGCTTCCAGCGCCACCGGCGCCCGTTCGCTTCCCACGGTGCCGGTGGCCGGCTTGGCGGCCACCGACGAAGGAGGGGCGGACGGTATCTGGATCTGGGCCCCCGCAGGCGCCAGAGTAAGAACTACTAGCAAAGCGGCGGATTTCATCTCGGTCCTCCCTGTTCCGCGGCCGGAGTCACCCAGTCGCCGTGAGCCTTCTGCAATTGGTAATTCAGTTCCTGCAAGTATTGCGCTTGATTCTCGGCGATCAGCTTGGAGTTGTGCTCCGAATCGGCACGCTCGACCAGATCGTGCACCAGTTGCGTGGTCTTCTGCTCCTGGCGCGATTCGGCGGCGGATACGGCCGCCTGAATTCGCTGATCCACTTCGGCGCGGCTATAAAAGGTCTGGGCTGAAAACACCGCCGGCGCCCGGTGCGTCAACCCCAACACCAGAATCGCAACCGAGAGCATCGCGGCGCTCGCGAAGCCCAGCCGCGCGGGCGAGCCCCAGAATGCCGCCCACCAGCTTCGCTCGAACACCGGGTCGGAGACGAACCCGATGCGCTGTGGGATTTCTTCCTCCCGCAAGCAGCACAGCGCCGCCTCGGTCAGGCGCAGCCGGTCCAGCTCTTCGCGGCAGCCGGAACAGTCTTGCACGTGCGCTTCCACCTGGCGCTGCTGCGGGTCGGTCAGCTCCTTGAGAAAGTAGTCCTTCAAATCGAATGGCGAGCAACTCATGACACACCTCGTGCCGATATGGGAGCCAGGTCTGCCTTCAGGAGATCGAGCGCGGTATACAGCCGGGATTTCACCGTGGAAACCGGACATTCCAGAATCTCAGCCATCTCTTCGAACTTGAAGCCCTGGTAAATCTTCAGCACCACCGCCTCGCGCTGGTCCGGCGTTAGCCGGTCCAAAGCGCTGGCCACCGCCAGGCTGAGTTCGATCGGAAAGACTGAGCTGCCACCCACCGCGATTCCCGCGCCGGCAGCCTCCGGTTCCAGCTTGTCCACGGCCGTCTCCGGCTTGCGCTTGCGGAACAACGAGTAGGCCTCGTTGTGAGCGATCCGGTACAACCAGGGAGCGAAGCGCCCTACATCGTCCAGTTTGCGCAAGTTCTGATAGGCCTTCAAAAATACGTCCTGCGCCAGATCGAGAGCGTCTTCCCGGTTCCCCGTGATTCGCAGCAGATAGTTATACACGCGCTTCTCCCAGCGGGATACCAGGAGGTTGAAGCTCTCCACGTTACCCCGGGCAGCCTGCTGAATCAGGTCGGCTTCTTCAACCGCCCGAAAGATCAATTCTCTGGCTCCTTATCTCAAGACGCACTACGCCCGTAAAAAGTCGGACGCGGGTAATAACCAGTGTAGCGCGCCTCGTCTGCCGAGGTTTCTTGAGACGTTTCGCGACCAACGGCCACTATCTTTTGCTCATGATACGCAGTTGGCCGGTTATGGCCGCCCTCTTGGCGGGCGCGGCTTGGGGGCAAGCCCCCGACTATGCCGCTGACAACATCGTCAACGCCTCCGACTACTCGCCCGGCCCCTTCGCCCCCAACTCCGTCCTGACCATCTTCGGCACCAACCTTGCCTGGTCGACCCAGCAACTGGCCGAAACCGATATTGTCAACAACGCCCTCCCCACCACCCTGGATAGCGTTGCAGTCTACGTCGACAACTGGCCGGCTCCCGTGATCTTCGTCTCCCCCACGCAGATCAACTTCATCATCCCGGGTAACGAGGTCGATGGCAGCGTCCCCGTGCGCGTGGTGCGCGAGGGGGTCACCGGCCCGGAAATCACCCTCCAGTTGATTGACGCAGCCCCGGCTTTGTTCGCCTTGGCCGGCTACACCATCGCAGCCCACGCCGATGGCACCCTGCTTACGCCGGACGCGCCGGCGAACGCCGGAGACGTCGTGGTGGTTTACGCTACCGGCTTGGGCAAGACCCAGCCCAATCCCGCCCCCGGGGTAATTCCCCTAACCCCCGACCGCGTCGCCGGCCCTGGTGCACTCGCCGTCTATCTGAACGGCGCCGCCATCGACCCCGGGCTCATTTTCTACGCCGGCGTAACTCCTTATTCCGCAGGCCTCTATCAGATCAACCTGTTCCTCCCAGGCGATACTCCGACCAACCCCGAAATCCGTGTCTCGGTGGGTACTCAGATGAGCCTCGCCGGCCTCCTGTTGAACGTGCAATGACAATCCCTCCATCCGGGCCGCGAGCGTCAGCGAGCGGTGTTCGTAAGGCGCATGTTTCCCTGCACCGCCCCCCGGGCGCAACCTCTTGACCGCAACCTCTTGACCCTAAGCCGCGTTCACCAGAGCCGCGTTCACCAGATTAGGTTAGAATCGGTTCAGGAGACCGTGGATGTTCGTACGCCCATTGATCGCAATCGCTTTCGCCGTTGGGCTCCTGGCGGCGCAAGATGCGGCGCCGCCGGCGCCCGCCGCCGGCGAGTATACCGTCGCGGCCGGCACCAAACTGCCGCTCAGCCTGATCAATAGCGTGAGCACCAAACATACCGAATTGGGCGACCGCGTCTACCTGGAGACCGCCTTTCCCATCCTCGTGAACGGGCGGATCGTCATTCCCGTGGGTAGCTGGGTCATGGGAACCGTGACCGAAGTGAAAAAACCCGGCCGGGTCAAGGGCCGCGGCGAACTTTATATCCGCTTCGACAACCTGACCCTGCCAAACGGCGTGACCCGCGAATTCCGTTCGAGAATGGGCGGCATGGACGCCGGTTCCACCGGCGAACTCGACCGCGCCGAGGGCAAAGTGAAGAGCGAAGGCAACAAGGCCGGCGACGCGCGCACCGTGGCCGAGACCACCGGTGCGGGAGCTTCGGTCGGAGCCATTGCCGGCAACGCCGCCGGCCACGGCGCCATGGGATTGGGGATCGGTGCGGCCGCCGGCGCGGCCGGTGGATTGATTTATGTGCTGGCGTCGCGCGGCCCGGATGCCATCGTCGCCAAGGGCAGCACCATTGAAATGGTGCTCGACCGCTCCATCAGCTTCAATGAGGGCGACCTGGATTTCGCGAACCCGGTGCCGCGGCCCGCGGGCAAGGGCGGCGCGTAGGGCCAATACTGTTCACTTGAGCCGTCGAGTGGCAACCCTGCTATCCGCCGGCTGGCCACTTTCCGACAAGCGATATCGGTAGCGTTCTCGCGGGCAACGTGGCGGCCGGCGTGGCCCTGCGCAACTGTGCCGAAGCAGGTGACCGATGTCCTCCGGGGCAAGTTTCCGAGAAGCCCACTTGCACAAAGCCGCTG